>Ga0247837_1001141_pt1 | contig 56715 bp, 43 predicted proteins | sample LaCtaG_2_FD_187115 | JGI IMG/M metagenome (GOLD analysis project Ga0247837, IMG submission 187115) | Freshwater microbial communities from meromictic Lake La Cruz, Castile-La Mancha, Spain - LaCruzMarch2015_14.5m | ecosystem: Environmental > Aquatic > Freshwater > Lake | place: Spain: Castile-La... | reverse complement strand
TAAATTGCCGATAGAGTTGAAGATTTGCATACTTTCCATGAGGACATTCCTACATATCACTTACACATTAATCTGAATAGGACAATAGAGTCTATGGAGTAATTCGTGACTAGCAAGGATTCAGCGTGCAAACGGTAGGCAAGTCCCTTGGCCAGCGCTATCGAATTCACATTCCTGAGACTCAAGTCGCGATTATGCCCAGTACTGCCACTGGACATAGTGAATATTGGCTGGCTCAGTACTACATCACTAAGGTCAAATTCTTGGAAGGTAAAAGAGTCGCCTAGTAGCGTTTTCACAATTGTCCTTCCCTGAGTGAAGCTGAAAGTGACATTCGATATTTGGGCAAATCCGCTAACTATCATCAGTACTCCTATTCCCAGTGGGCCAATTAAGCTGGAATCCTGTAGGGTGAAGTTGGAGGCTTGGACGTATAGTAACGTCGTGCCTTGGACTACTAGTTCCCCCTTCAAGCCGCTAATATGCAGCACCGAAGATCCTCCGCGTAAAAGAAATTGGACGTGTAAACCAGCAAAACAGTGTCCCAATACCCTCGAATATTCCTAAAAGTCGCATTGCTTACAGTCACATAAGAGCCCATTATAGAAGTCATCTACTGCGAATATCCTCGAAAACTGTGCTATTGAGCCGTACTGTCGAAGCAGTAAACATCCCCACAGCATCCGAGGTGCAGTTCCTTCCCTAAGGAGCAAAGAGTGGGAAGAAAGGACGCTGGAAACGAGGGAAAAGGTGCAAGAGGTCGAGCCCCTATATGTGCTTAGCGATGCATTAAACAGCCAAAGAGTCGTGAACTGCGCAGTTATAAAGTTGCTGGAAATTGCAGTGCTTGGGTTGGAGAAGTTGAATAGAGTCAGATTGCTTAGGCAGACTATTGCAGTGGATGTGTCCAGGCCAGTTACTAGACTAGTGGGCCTGTAGCAATGTGTCGGAAAGACCCGGAAGATATGGTGAAAAGGCATTGGAGGTGGAGACTGAAAGGCGGTCCCGAGGAATAGAGCAGGGAAATGTCAATAAAAGTGGCATTTGAGCCACTTAAAGTGCCACTTTATACCTGAGTCTCATTGAAAACTCACATCCTGTGACAGTGAACGACACATACTGCGAGTTGAGTTGGAAAAGAGCGGAAGAAGGGGACTGAAAGGAGGACTTAAGGATGGTAATTGAGTGCAGGTCCGAAGTCGCACTTACGCCTTGGTTATTTAGCAGCCGTAGACTACCGTAGGGAGCTGAATTGCTCTGAAATGTGCATTTCTGTAGGACTATATTGGTAAACCCTGAGACTGAGGCAGCTGATATGAATAGCACTGCAGCCCCTTTATTGGGTCAATTGCAAGTAACTCTTGCTCAAATATTGGTTTATTGCTTACTCTAAACACGCAAAGCGGTAGTAACGAGCGCACACTACTTTCCTTCTCTTCACCATATTACTGGGACTAAAGCGGCTTAGGGACCTTCCGACTGTGACGATATACTTGGCGGACTGCGTCCACATAGGCCTCTCTCTGCACCAAGGCACTGCCGAAGGACTGAATGACCAGGGAAGTATCGGGGACCAGGGCAATTGTCACTCCATTGACCTCTTCTGCGTATAAGCCGTGCTTGAGTGCCAAGCCTGACTCTAGGAGGGCGAGATAGGCAGCGTTTAGACACACGGGCAGCAGGGCTTCTTGTCCTGCTTTGATCACTTGGAGGTTTACCATTATGGCTAGGTAGGGGTACTGCTCGCCGCTGATCAGAGTTGCCACACAGGCTTTCACTCTGGCTTCCACCTCCGCTGTGTCTTCCGTAAAGTCCAAATGGCTGACCACCACATCCACATGGACCCGCTCATAATACGCCTTCTTAGCAGCTCTGGACTCGTACGGGCCCAGGACCGCAGCCAACACCTCAGTTCCATGCGACTGATATCGGTAGTGAGTGATGCTTGGGTAGGCCGTCACGTCGAGGGTGGACAGCACTGCGGCCATTTAGACTACAGACCTTGAAATCAGCTCCGCTGGCGCAGATTAAATAGTCACTCGAGACTGGGGCCAGACCCAGTATCTGAGTCTTATGAGGACGTAGGCCGTGAAGTTCTTCCCTGCCTCTAGACAGTCCCTTAGTCCTTCCTTCCTTGCTAACTTCCACACGGCTATTTTCTCCCGCACTTCTTCCCCGGCCCAGCAGTACACCATAGCGTACCCGCCCAGCACTACTATCAGTCCCACTTTCAGCCAGAAAGCGAGTCCGGGCCGCTGCAAAGGCGGGGGCGGAATAGCTCCTGTCGCCGCTGGACAGCCTGCTCTGCTCAGAAACTCAAACACATATGAGCACTTTTCCACCTCTTGCACGGATATGAGTTTCCCTTCATTCGCTAAGTCGCACTTGATGTCAAAGCGGACATTTCGCTCATAGGGAATAAAGGAGTAGTAGCAAAAGTCCCCATTCCGGAACTGCAAAGACACTCCCGCACTCGGATTTCCCTCATACAAGTAGCTGAACTCAGGCGGATTACTGCCTCCGAACACAGGGTTCACCCGGCCCAGCACAGACACACAGCCTCCACCCTTATGCCACTGTGTAGCTATGCCAGTCCTGTCCCCTCTGCAGCCCTGCAAGGTCGGCTCGCACACATTTGCCCGGTACTCGAACAAGTCCGACCCTGCTAGGTAGTAGTCCGGAGCCTGCACTTTGCCTAGGACTGATAGGTCGTACATCACTCCGTCTGGCGCTTGGAACAGACACACGTACTCCAGACCTAGCGCCAGCACTGCTGCCAGCACTTTCATATATTATAGAGGAACTAGAGTCTGCGGGACAGGGACAGGTCTCTGCTGTGGCGCTTTTCGCAGGGCTGTGTGAACTCGGTAGTGCGCAGGAGACGGTCAGAGGGCTCTGCCTTGGAGCGGCGCAAAGGCTGGACGCAGGCTAAACGCTCTCCGAAGTAGCGGACGTGGCTAATAAAGGTGATATCCGGCTTGAAGCCAGGCAGACTCATCCGCAGAGCATTCAGCCTAGCAATATAGGCTTTCGCTCGCTCCACAAGTCCAGCTTCCGCCAATATACTCGCATACTGGAAATACACCGTCAGGAGAAAAGGCGCACTTTGCCCGAACAGGTACTGAATCGACTCCGTGACTTGTAGCGAGTCTATGAGCGACTTCAGCTTCAAAGGCTCTGGGAGCGGCTCTCGAATGACCAGCCGAATCGCTGCCGCAGCCTCCATTTCTCGCTATTTGAACAGTACTCGAAAGTCCAACGTCTCCGCCAGACTGTGCAGAAACTGCCCAGCTGGACTCGTCCCAATGAGGGAGAAATTGGCCAGTACTGTAGACACATTCCCAGACCAGTCCTCAGCCGCTTCCTGAGTCACCAGCAGGTTCCCAATGTTCCCGCCGACCAGCATGCCCAGGACATACATCCCGTCACTGCGGGTGAAGGTCTGGGCGGAGTAGGCGGAGAGGACCTTGTGGAAAGCAGCTGTGGAGGCTGTGAGTCCAGCTATGAGGAAGGCTTGGGTCCAGAGGCCTGGGTGGGGTTTACGAGTGGCTAGTGCGTGAGAGAGTGCTTCTTCTAGGCTTCCAGCCTTTAGGAGAGCGGCGCTTTCCTCCATGGCTTCAGGACTGGGAGCTGCAGGGGAGAAGGGACTCAGCACTGACTTGGAGGGTCTGGGCAGGGCTTGGAGACAGGCTATAACTCCACTTCGGGCGGCTTTTATCTCTTCGGATGTACTGTCATCGAGGAGAGATGAGCCAGAAGTCAGCTGAAACCGCAATATTTCCCACAAAAAGGAACTTTTCCCTCTAGAAGTGCAGTAGTTGAACAAGGGCGGGAGTGGGCTTGCAGGTTCCAACGGGCCTGGGAAGTCCTTTAAGTGTCTCAGCACTGGTGAATCCCCTAGCATTCCTCTCACATTGCTGACTGATATTCCGTGCGTGTAGTCACTTTCGCGGTTTTGCAGTCGTGCACAGACTCCCCCCACTCCCAAAATCATGAGAAAAGGCGGCGCTTCAGGGAATTCCAGCGGATCTCTCACACTTGGCTTCACAGGCGGCCGCTCCTCCGCACTGACTCTAAACGTATGCGGCTGCGTGGCTTCCAGCCTGACAATAGGCGAAGCAAGGCAGGAGTTGGACAGAGAGACGGGCACTGAAATAGCCAAGTCAGCCTTAGGCCGAGGAGGCGGGGGGCGATATCGCTCCAATTCGGAAAGCTGCGGTTCCAAGTGAGTAGTGTCTGTCTCTTTGCTGGGCTCCACCACGTCCCCAAATTGGGTGAAGTTGAGGGGCTTGTAGACAGGCGGTCGCTGCACTGAGTATTGGCGTTCTATAGGCCGAGGTGGCTTTGGGACCGGGGGAATGGGGGGTTGCATAGGCTGGGAAGGCCCTGGAACCTGCATGTCGCTCATATGTCTCCTGATGAAGTCGTCGATCTTGAATTCCAGGCCTAGTTCTTCTCGCAGATCCGGTCCCTTTTCCATTTAAACTACGCGCCTAGCTTGGCCTCGATTCAGGCGAGTCTCTTTCCGTGCTGAAAGTCGCGAAGTGCAGCATTAGACTGGAGCAATAATTGAGGTTGGGGGTTTCTGGGTAGTGATAGAGACGAATTGGCAGAATCTGCGAATTCTTTCATGAATTGCAGCTTTTTCCTATCAAAGACTCGAACTCCTTATTCCCTTCTTTCAACTGCATCTTATGGGTGAACAAAATTGGTCACAAAGCACTTGTCCAACTCACATTCCCTCCCGGCCAAGTCCACAGGTCCAGGCTAGACACATAAATGCACCTTCTGCAGCCATATAGTATGGTTGTCAAGAGAAATGGGTTCACGTGTCCGCTGCACAAGTTGCAGGTAGCGACCTGGCTGCTTGCAGGAGTGCAGGTAGGAGGCAGCTATGGACTCATATACCCGGAGTTGAAGGAAACGGCAGGCGTTTCCTTCCTATGTCTCTTTTCCTTGTCACTGACTACCACCCTAGTCCTCTGTCTACTGACCACAGCCTCAGACCCTACCGACCCTGTCGTCTACGCCCACCAAGCGAACATCGACAAGGGCACTCCCTTCGACGAACACCAATACTCCCTAGTCTGCACCTCCTGCGAGACTAACGTCAGCACCAATAGCAAGCACTGTGCACAGTGTAACCGCTGTGTGGCGCACTTCGACCACCACTGCAAGTGGCTGAACAACTGCATAGGAGGGAGCAACTACCGTCTGTTCGTGGCGCTGTTGTGGGCGGTGGAGGGGGCGCAAGGGGTGATGCTGGTGTTTGCGCTAGTGGCATTACTGAATGTCCAGTTGGGAGGTGCGGAGACTCTAGCGAAACTAGTGGGGATTGCAGTGCTTCTGGGCCTTGCAACTGTCCTTTTCGTGGTGATTCTCCAACTTATCCTCTTCCACATTTGGCTGCGGTTGCAAGGCCTAACGACTTATGACTACATCCGTTCGAGGCGGAAAGCTCAAGTTCGGGCTAGGCCTGCGGAGTGCCCTCCTTTCCTGCCTCCAGCAGGCGTTATATCTACGATTACCAGTGAGTTGAAGCCAAGAATACAGCTCATTAGTACGGAGTACAACTTAGCAGCGGAGTTAAAGCCGGTTGTCAGTGATGAAGAGTCGTCTTACTCAGTGTCGGAGTCCATACTCAGCGCAGCTCAGCCGCCCAGTCACCAGATTTCCTCTAGAAATGAACTGCTATAATGAAATCTTCCTTTCTTTTAGAGATTTCAATCCCTCACTGTGAATTCAGAGCGAGGGGTTGTTTCCGTGAAGGGCGTAATGCAATATTTCAGCATACAGCACTCATACAAGTCTACACTCCTCCGTCTCCACATTGACTCCTAACACCCTAGTCCCTATCTCTGCCCTACCAACCCTCCCTTCTCCAGTAAACACTCCTATCCTTTATAATGTCCGCACAGGCCTCACTGATCCAGCAGTTCCTCAAGTACAAAAGCTCCCGCGACGACCACAAAGCGACCTACTCCCTGCACCCCAGCCAAGTGCACGAGTTCATGCGCAACCGCGAGGACGTCCTGCGTCTGACCGTGTCCTCCCTCACCAAGACCTACGAAGACGAAGCCAAGCCGCCTGCAGAAGTCACCATGACAGAGGAGCCCAGCACCATTTTCGCTGATAGAATGGCGGAAGATGACGAGCCGGAGTCGAAAGTGGTGTTTGTGGGCGATGACCAGACTGGCTTCATTGAGGTGGAGCTGTTCAGTAAAGATGATATTCTGGTAAAGACCAGTATGTTTGTATCGGGTAGGCTGAAGGAAGCTATACAGGCCTGTGCGGGTGTGTTCCTGGTCGAGCAAAACGGCTTCCTGATCCCTATCCAGCTGTACCAGGACTTCAAAGAGCGAATCGTGCCCTTCAAAGGCATCAAACTGAGGGACGTGCCTGAGTTCGTAGTACGTGCGCTCGCCCAGCGCAACCCTGTTCCCTGCAAAAAGTGCCCCACCGACTTCCGCCAAGAGCGCATTCGCACCTTCGACGATGTACCCGTGAGCTTCACCAACAACTTGTACCCATTTCAGAGGGACGGAGTCATCTTCGCCCTGGAGCACCACGGTAGAGTACTCATAGGCGACGAAATGGGCGTCGGGAAAACGATCCAGGGGATAGCGACTGCGTGTGCTTATAGGGACGAGTGGCCGGTTTTCGTGCTTTGTCCAGCCTCAGTGAAGCTGAATTGGAGGGAGGAGTTCATGCGTTGGTACCCGGAGTTGGAGAAAAAGGACTTCTACCTGCTGCATTCCAAGAAGTCCATGAAAAACGCTGCCAAAATTTGGATCGCTTCGTACAACATGGCGACTCTACTGGAGCAGTGGCTGAACACCTTCGAATTCAAGGTGGTAATCGCCGACGAAAGCCACTACTTGAAGAACTTCAAAGCCAAGCGGACTCAAGCACTCATCCCAATCCTGCAGCGAGCCAGAAGAGTGATTTTACTGAGTGGCACTCCCGTCCTTGCCCGGCCCGCAGAGCTTTTCACCCAACTTGCAGCCATCCGCCCCGACATCTTCGCCAACTTCAAGCAGTTCGCAGACCGCTTCTGCGACCCCAAGGTGATGTTCACCCACACAGACTACACAGGCGCAGCCCACATCAAGGAACTGCACACTGTGCTGTCCAACACTGTGATGATCAGAAGACTCAAGTCGGACGTGCTGAAGCAACTCCCTGCGAAGGTCAGACAGAAGGTGGAAATCGCTGTGAACGCTGCGCACTGCAGGAAAATAAAGAAGCTGTACTTCGAGATAAAGAAGAAGCAGGAGTACTTCCAGGAAGTGGTGCAGAACCTCGGCACTGAGGAGGCGGAGCAGGCAATTAGGAAGCTAGGCGTGGACATGTTCATCAGTCGGGCCTACTCCCTCACAGCGCTTGCGAAGCAACAGGGAGTGTGCGAGTACGTGTCCTACCTGGTGCAGAACGACTGCAAGTTCATAGTGTTCGGACACCACCTGGACATGCTGGACGCGATAGAGAACCAAGTCATTAAGGAGAAGGCGAAGTACATACGAATAGACGGGTCGACTCCGCAGGAACGCAGACAGCAGGGCATATTGGCGTTCCAGAAGTACCCGGACTGCAAAGTGGCGATACTCGGGATTCTGGCTGCGGGACAGGGCATCACCTTGACCGCCGCCTCCACTGTGATAATGGCGGAAATGAACTGGACTCCAGGCGTAATGATCCAAGCGGAAGACCGCGCCCACCGCATAGGCCAGGAAAAGTGCGTGAACATCCACTACCTCTTCGGCCCAGGAACCCTGGATGAGTACATCTGGCCGAAACTGCAGAAGAAGCTGTCAGTCATCGCAGGCACTCTGGACAACTACCAAAACCACCAACTCAACGGCCTCCTCAACCCAGAGCTCAAAATCGGCATGGGGGACTTCGAGGGTGCGGAAGGCTTCGACTTCGAACTGCCGGAGTCGGATGAGGACAACTACTTAGAAGAGGATGAGAAGGAAGGACAGGCCAAGCCGGGTAAGAAGAAGGTGCAGACTGAGGCGGTTGAGGACGACAGTCTGGACTTCCAGCCGCCCAGTGATGATGAAGACATGTAGTAAGCTGGATTGATAGGCTGTAGGCGGAATTGGCTATAGAGGCCGGATATTGACATGCTTCGTGACTGAATATCAGCTGGAATTGATATAATTAGCGAATGCACTATATATACACCCATTTTCCTTTCCAGTCACTGATTTGGCCCAGGAGTATGGGTATTTTATCTGTATTTCGGATGGAAAGAGGGAATTTGGCTTAATAATGGAGTTACAATGGCGGCATAAGCTCCTAAAGGAGAGGTTTGATGCTGTTAACAGGTCTATTTCAGCCATTCGACCCAGAAACCCAGACAAAACTGCAACTAATCGCAAGAATTCTTTGGAAAAACTCAGCATTGAACAGCTAAAAACCCTCAGAAGGGACTTAAAACGCAGAATTAGCAGTCAAAACTACGATAAATGCGAAAATACAGCTCCAAATTCACCTAAAAACCCTCCAAATTCTCGAATTTCCAGTTATATTCGGCATCAGGAGCAAGCAAATAAGCATCTGGCTGCCACTTTAGCGCACTTCAGAGCGAAAGAAGACGTTCTACTGGCGGCCAGTCGCAGATTGACGGCCGCTACTCACAGCGCTCAAGTCACTATGGCGGCCTTGCGGCTGCAGGACTGGAGAGACAGGCCGGCGGAGTGGTATAAATGGCCATATAAAGAGTGATTAGCGGGAATGAGTGCAGACCAAGACCTCTCCCCAAACAGCCAAGTCGCTTCCCCGGCTTCCAGCAGCTTTAGCAAGTCCAACGAAGCAGAGCAGTCTGCTGTCCCTTGTAAGCGCCATCGTCCTGCCCAGCCCCCCATTGCTCCTCGCAAACGACCCAAACTTCCTTCCGCTGACCTCAGCTCGCAGAGTGATGCGGACAGTGTCGCTGCTGTGGGGACTAAACTCGGCAGTCGCCCGTCTCTCTCCGACCTAAGGAGTAGACGCGAAGCAGTGGTGGAGAGACTCCGCTTTCTGCAGCAAAGCTTCGGCAGGAAGTGCCACCCTCTGGCCGAGCCTGCACGTGTGGACACTGTGTGGGACTTCATGCTGCACGAAATGGTAGCGGACAGGTAGGTCTGGATGGCGGAGGACTTCGACCGAGAGCGACGACTGAAGGCCGGCCGAGCCAAGAAACTGGTGCGGAGTGCTGGAGCCTACCTGAGAAACCGGCAGGAAGCAGCTCAAAGAGCAGCCAAAGACTTGGAGAAGCAGGCGTACATCAAGTGCGGCCGAGTTGCACGGATCGTCAACAACTACTGGCGCAATGTTGAGAAGCTGGCCTTGCATCTGCGGCAAGTGGAGGTGGAGGAGAAGGAACAGGCTCTGCGCACGAAGCGGCTGGACAAGTTCGTGGAGAGACAGTTGAGACTGACTTCGCAGGTAGCGGCGGGACTCACTAGGGAGCATCGGCCTGTTGTGATAGAGCTGGTCAAGCAGGGGGAAGAGTGGAGAGTGGGAGGGGAAGGCGAGGAGACTGGGTGGGAGGCTGCGATGGCTGAGGAGATACAGCCGAAGGGGTATACGTTGGCTACTTCGAGAGTGTACTGCAAAATGCCGTTCCTGCTGGTGGGGAAGTTGAGGGAGTACCAGCACATTGGTGTGGACTGGCTAGTCACTCTGCACGACAAAAGGCTAAACGGCATCCTAGCCGACGAAATGGGACTCGGCAAGACCATCCAAACCATCGCCTTACTGGCCTATTTAGCCTGCGAACGGAACATCTGGGGCCCTCATCTCATCGTAGTCCCCACCAGCATCCTGATAAACTGGGAAATGGAGCTGAAACGGTGGTGTCCCGGCTTCAAGGTCCTGACCTACTTCGGTACTCAGAAAGAGCGCAAAGCCAAGCGAATTGGCTGGTCCAAACCCAACAGCTTCCACATCTGTATCACTTCTTACAAACTCATCGTGCAGGACCAGTTCGCCTTCCGTCGTAAGCCCTGGTACTACCTCATCCTGGACGAAGCACAGCATATCAAGAACTTCCAGTCTATGCGCTGGCAGGTGCTTTCTCGCTTTAGTACGAGGAGAAGACTGCTGCTCACTGGCACTCCGCTGCAAAATGACGTCATTGAGTTGTGGGCTTTGCTGCACTTCCTCATGCCGCACTTGTTCCAAAGCCACGACGACTTCGCAGCCTGGTTCAGCAACCCGTTTAACCAAGCCTTCGCACAGAGTTTGGAGTTCAACCAGGGCATAATCCAGCGACTGCAGTCCATCATAAGGCCGTTTATATTGAGAAGACTGAAGAAAGACGTGGAAACGCAGTTGCCGGGGAAGTTCGAACATGTGGTGTTCTGTGCCTTGTCCAAGCGACAGCAGTATATATACGATGAGTTTCTGGCAATGCGGGGAAGCCAGGAAGCGAGTGAGTACATGGGAGTCATGAACCTGCTAATGCAGCTAAGGAAAGTGTGCAACCACCCCGAACTCTTCGCCCCCCGCTTCGTAGTCAGTCCGCTCCGCATCAGTCGGCTGGAAATGCGGGTGAACTGGAGAGTGGTGCTGGAGGAAAGGCCGGAAGAGGCCATTTCCAAGCGCTTTTTCGGACTGCTACAAGCAGAAGAGGGGTCGCAAATGGCCTTCCAGCGCCACTGCGCGATTCTGCCGAGACGAGAATTAGTAGACGCAATCAAGGAAATGCGGCATTCGCACGAACTATGGACCCAAATGCGGCCTATTGTCAGCTACAGAAGGACCGGCCCTGCCTTCGACTCCTCAGTCCTGAACCCTCCGAACTCAGGGACACAGTGCTCCTACCTGCCCAGAGGCTTCGCATCCGTCACCACGCTCCCGGATTTGGACTTTGCGCTCAAAGAAGACTGCCCGAAGAGAGACTTCTGTGTGCCGAAGTTGCCCGCAGCCCGGGAAATCCCTGCACTTTGCCCTTTATATGGGGCTGATTTGAGACGATTAGTACTGCTTCCTGAGGTAAAGGGCGCTGAAAACGCAGTTCCGGTTTCTTCTTCCTTCTTTGCGAGGAAGGCTCAGTCCGCAGTTCCGGACAAGCTGGCGGATGGGTATTTCCCCACGTCCCGCAGTGCTTCGCTGCTGAGACTGGGGCTTTTGAAGAGTGGGGAGGACTGTTTGGGGGAAATGACGGCGGTTTTAGAGAAGTTTCAGGCCTGTCCGCCGAGGGTGTTGAGTCGCCCTCCCGTCCTGAGGGTCTCGAAAACGCGGGCAAATGACCAGGTAGGACTTATGTAGAGCCAGACAGAGTGGATGCAGCAGGGAGAGAAAGAGCTGGGGGAGAGGCTGGAGTGGATGCAGGTCTGCGTTTCTCGGCGCAACCTCTCCTTCCCAGACCGCTTCGCCGTCGAGCACGACTGCGGCAAGCTGAGAACCCTGTCCAGACTGCTGAAGGACCTGCAAAGCGCCCGGCACCGCTGCTTAATCTTCACACAAATGGCCAAAATGCTGGACATTTTGGAGAAGTTCATGAATCTGCACGGATATACCTATGTACGACTGGATGGGAATACACGAGTGGAGCAGAGACAACGCGTAGTGGAGCGCTTCAATAGGGATGAGCGGGTCTTTTGCTTCATTTCCAGTACTCGCAGTGGCGGCCTGGGACTCAACTTGACAGGTGCAGACACTGTTATCTTTTATGACACGGACTGGAACCCTTCGATGGACAAACAGGCCCAGGACCGATGCCACAGAATCGGCCAAACGCACACAGTGCACATCTACCGTCTCATCACTTCTTACACAATTGAGGAAAACATCCTGCGCAAAAGCATGCAAAAGCGCAAACTCGAGGACATGATCTTAGAAGAAGGGGAGTTCACCACAGAGTTCTACGAGAAAGTGAAAGTGAGGGAGTTGTTGGAAGTACAGGAAGACACGCTGGAGGCTGCGCTGCGGGCTGTGGAGGACGATGAGGACTTTTCCGCCTTGAAAGCTGCGCAGAAGGAGGAACAGCAGGTCTCGCAGGAGCTTTGTGAGATGGAAGACACGGGGGAAGCGGGCTTGCTGGGCAGGTTTGATGCAGTCACGCAGAGAGCAGTGCAGATTTGGCAGACATTAAACCCTGACATTGACGAGCCACAGGAGCAAGAAAGCGAAAACCAGTCCTGCTCCGCTGAAGAAGAAGCCGCCTCCTGCGATGAAGACTTCAGAGCCACTCCCTGTGCTGACAGCGAGCAAGTCTTCAAGGCCAAGCGCGACTTCCTTAGAGGGAAGTATATCGTCTATTGAGACATTGAGAGTAGGTAGCGTAGATGGAGCTGCGATTCCGGATTGGGCAGATTGCAGATAAGGCAGAAAATTCGCTTTGGCAGCCTTCGATTTCATGGAATTTGAGTAGTGATAAAGCTGCGGTACGGACAGACAATAATGCATAGGTTGGGGTATTTGGCCATACAGTATACGGAATTTGAGTGCTTAGCAGGGTCAATATAGGCTGGGAACATATATTATCAGCGAATTTCGGTAGGGAAATAGACTGAGCTGGATATAAGAAAAAGCCATTTACCAAAACGGATAGCAGAGCAATAAACTCATGCAGTGTGTTTCTATGACTACTGTAGTTTGCAGGGAGTATGAAATGTGTGGGAAACAAGACGATGTATGGAAGTAATTATGAGCTAGTGGGAGGCATAAAGGCACTGAAGTTGGGCATCATCGAACCGAACGATCCGAAGAGTGAGCACATCTGATCCACGCCCTGCACCAGGTAGCCTTCGATGCTAGCCACCACATCGTTCATCTCCGTCGTCATGTCCGCCATCAAAGTCTCTCCATCAGTAATCAGTTCCAGCGCATCTGCTTGAGTCATGTTGCCTGTCATTAGGACAGTTGTAGTGTCAGCTGCCAAAGTGTTCAGGTCAGTTGTCAGTTTGTTCGCGTCATCAACGGAGATGCCCATAGACTCTCCAATGGACGCAGTCATACTGTTGGCGGCATCGATGTAGGGCTGCATGCTTTGAGTCATGGTGCCCATCATCTGGTTCATTCCCGGGGCCATGAACTGGTTGATCTGGGCGAAGAAGGAAGTCATGGGACCCATAAAGCTCATACCCTGGGCGATGGCTGTGGCAAAGAAGTTGTTGAGGTCTCCCATTAGGTTCACACTGAATGTGCATTGGGGAGCAATCAGGTACGTCATACTGTTGAGAGTGTCTTGGATGAGTTGAGTCACCACAGCGCCGGGGTCAGCCGCCACGCAGGCATTCATGACATTGAAGGAGTCAGTGAATGCACTCTGAGTAGCGTTGAGGGAGTTTTGGACTGCTGTGTCGATGCAAGTATTCAGTTCTGCTTGGACTTGCTGGAAGTTGTCTGGGTAGAGTTGTTGGAGGATCATCCCCGCTGTAAGGTTAGTGATAGAGTCGAGGAACTGTTGACTCATCTGGGTCATAGCGTCCATGCCAGGGAACATCGAGACTTGAGACTGCTCGGACCTGAGGTTGGCTCCCAGCACACACAGGCAGAGGACGGAGGCGAGTACTGCTTGCATCTTTTTATTATAATGGCTTGAAGGGAAATTTGCCAAACGGATATGGTGTTGGCGGTATATGTCACCTGGAACTAGCAGTCCAAACGTACATTCCCTGCAGTATTATCTGCGTGATAAGCATTGATTTGCCCAAGTCTTTAGAGTAAAAATCTAACTATTGCAGTTTTCCTCTTCCCAACAAGCAATTCGCTGGGAATTCCTCTGGTTCTTCCCTTCTCTTCTCAAATAGCCAAATTCATTAGCGCTTTCTTTTCAATATCTACCCCTCACTCATATCTTAACCCTGCTCACTCTGCCATTTCCCATAACGCCTACTCTCTTCCATCTCCTCCCAGCAGCTTAATTCCCTATTAGCGTTTCTCCCTACTACCAGGACCCTCCAGCGGCTTTGTTTCACTTAATTACAAGGACTAATCCTTCGAATTGCCCCGGGAAATGGACGCCTGGAGCGCTGTTTTGTCGACAGACGAGGACTCGTCGAGGTGCAAACACTCAATGGAAGGCTGGATTTGGTGTCTTTGCAGGGCTTTCCTACCTAGAACTCACTTGCGCTGGCGGCAAAGCAGGTGGTACTCGTAGGTGGTGATCCCTCGCCTGCGGAGATACAGTTGAAGCAGCACAAGTCGCATTAACGGCACAAAGCAGAGCGATAAACAGAGCAAAACCACTGCCAAAACCACTGTAAAGGCCGTTATATTCTCACTAGAAAGTCCATAAACCGCCCCTAGCCTGTCTTCCCCTTCCCTCCTATATACCAACTGCAGGACATACACTCCCAAGGCAATTTCCTGCGCCAGAAGAGCACTGGCACTCCCTATGAGCACAGCGAAGCAGGCGTAGTTGCGCTTACCCACACAGTTGTTGAGCCACTTGCAGTGGTGGTCGAAGCCTTGCACACAACGGTTGCACTGGGCGCAGTGCTTGCTGTAGTCGTGCACGCGCACTTTGCAGATGCTGCAGGACTGCTGTGGGACCGGGAGCTGCTTGGAAGCCAGGACTTGGGTGGGGACGACGGAGTCCGTAGGGTCGAGCGCAGTGGTTAAAACGCCGGACACGAGAGAAAAGAGGCACAATAAGGAGTAGAGCAGACCTGCGGAAATCCCCACAACCGGCCTCAGCATCGGCAATATCAGCACATAAAAACTCGCAACTGTCACTACCGCAATAGCCCAGGCCAGCACTTGATAGGGGTGAGGCCAGCCAGAGCACCCATGTCTGTGAGGGCGCCTTTGCCTCTCAAATTGCCGCATTTTAGTAGCAGAAGCTATATCGCTTTCTGCACTGCCGGCTACAGTCTCTAGTTCCTGGTCAATTCCGCCTAGTTTGGAACGTTGGATGCACATTGGGTTTGAAATTATGAAAAATGCGGGTTTTGTGGGGATGATTGTCCTGGACACTGTGGAAACACTTAAAATTTGGGAAAAATAGAGACAAACGGCTGTTTTTGGATGATTTTTAGGGCTATTTTGGACTTTCGGATGTCCTAAACAGTTATATGAACTATTAGGTCGAGAAATAGCGAATTTTAACTTGCTTGCATCAGGAAATATATGCGAAATTTGCAATTTGGCACAATTTTTCTTAGAAAAAATCGCGTAATTGAGGAATTTGCTTCGTTTTAGTTCTAAAATACCACTTCCTTGTGTATTTTTCGCATATAGCTCTCTAGCAATACCAAATCGCCACTTTCTTCCACTCCATCCCCTTTTTCCCATACATTGTTCCCCAAAAGCCCCTTTCCTTTATATTTCAGTCCTTTCTGTGGGGAAGCAGCGAATTCAGCTGGATTTCGGTTTTTTGAGTAGTGCTATTGCTTCGTTCTAAGTCGCAGGAGTGGGGAAATAGGAGATTTCGCCTTGGTTGGGAGGGTTTAAGGGACTGTGGAGAGCTGGGTGGAAATTGGGGAATTTAGAGACTTATAGGCGAAGAAGAGTGCTACTCGGAACTGCCAGAGGGCTGGCAGTCCCTCGGCTCCCTCCAATCCCTACGACCAGGTAAACTAGGCTCAAAAGTCCGGCCCATTAGAGCCCAAGTCCCAAGGTACATGGCTTCATATTTAGCAATGGACCAAACTAGGCCACTTCGCCTATCTCCCTGGCAGCGTTCAAAGCGACTCAAACAGACATTCCAGGAAGTAGTGAATGGAAAATATAGGAAAAGCAGAGTTGTTGCCTCGGTCTGAGGCTTGAAAAGCAGTAAATTGTCTGCTGTGTGTCGAAGGGATTTTTTTCGATTTTCTAATAAGTCTGTGCTGTCTTGGGATTTTGGTTAATATGCCACGTCAGACGATTATTATCAATTAGTAATCGAATGAAGGAAATGTGTCCATACGAAGAATGCCTGAGAGTACTGAGCACGCCCTACAGCCTCAAACGCCACATCGACACCTGCCACAACAACGTTCGCAAGTTCATCTGCAGTCACTGTGACAAGAAATTCAGCTCTCAGCGCAACCTGTGGACTCACCTAGCCAAGCACCGAGTTACCCAACTCTCCACTGCCTCCCACAAGCTCGAAGCCCCTGAGCTCTTAAACCCTGCCTTTCCCACCACAGAAGCCGAGGACCTGGCGACTGGCTTTCTGGAGGGAATGGTGGAGTTCCCAGAGATCTGTGGGGAGAGGAGAGTGGAAGGGAAGCTGCCACTGGCCTGGCGACTAGTGGCGGGACTGGCAAAGGGCAGAAGTGCACAAGGCGGACCCAGAATTCGTGGTTAATGGATTAAATGGTCGTTTGACTAGCATAGAGACTCAGTGTCATTAGACTCATTTTCACCTATAAGTCTAATCCATGTTGGTGCAGAATTGTCCCACACAGCTCTCTGCGCTGTTAGCTTTTACCAGTCCATAGTCCTTTGGGCATATTTCCACCTATATGGAAGTAAAACTACCTGGCAAAGCTCTAAATTGCCCCAAGGACTGAACAAAGTCCTCTCAAACTCCACCCATCCGACCTAAATCGTCCAAACAAACACTGAAGAGATGATTTTGAGCCGCTTAGTCGTCTAGTCCGGCTGCAGGAGTGCACTAGACCTAGTCTACTTCCTCCTCTTCCCCCTCTTCCTCTGCATCGTCAGGCATTCTGCTGAGCGTGACTACTTCACAGCCTTGCTTTTGCGCTCTTAGCTTCGAGGCTATGTAGCCGTAGGCCACTATTCCGATTGCGCCTACCACTCCTGCAGTCATTGCGAGGATTTCAGTGCGGCCCTGTCGAGGTATACCTCTAGGCGGCTCCACCAGATGAAACCTTTTGTTGGGTTTCCGATGCTGCGACATATTACTCAGTTACTCCATAGCCTCTCCCTCGTGCACTTAGGCGAAACTACTCAGACCTGGAGTTGATACAGCCTTGGGAGCGTCTGGCTGAGAGAGGAAAGCGCCTGGAAGGGCTTGTAGAGTGGGAAAGTTGGGAATTGAGCCCGAAAAGTGTGCAAATTGGTTTGAATAAATCAGACCTACAACGATCTATGCACTTCACTGTTCCAGAGCAAACAGGCCTCATTGACCCTACAGCCACATGCGGCCATTAGTCTGCCTTGTAATATGCCAGCTTCGACCTACACAGCCTGTCTTTTGCTGAGTCTGGCCTGTGTGCAGGCCTACGACGTCTTTTTACCCGCTCAAAGCCTCCACACAAATGCAGCCTACCCACTAACAACAGAAGCAGCAGAGGCGAAGATGAACTTTTGGTCTGCACTATGGGCAGCCTTTGTGATGATCATGGCTACGGAGTTGGGAGACAAGACGTTCATTATTGCCGCTGTTTTGGCAGGCAAAAAGCCTCGTCTCGCTATTTTCCTGGGAGTCGTGGTCACTATGACCGTGATGTCAGTCATCAGTTCCGCAATCGGACTCACCTTCGTCAACTTCATCGATAAGTTTTACCTGAATATCGCTGCTGCTTGCCTTTTCCTGCTTTTCAGTATACTGTCCTTTAAGGAGGCTTGCGCGAAGGAGGAAAGCTCTGATGAGGAGGAAGTCGAACAATCGATTTTGGGACAGGAAGGAGAGACTAAGTCGTCCTGGCTATGGGCACTGTGGCAGTGTATGTGTCTGATTTTCTGCGCAGAATGGGGGGACAAGTCACAACTCGGAACCGTAACGCTCGTGGCCCAATGCGACCCCTTCGCCGTAGTGCTCGGAGCAGTGATCGGAGTAACGATTTGCACAACCCTGGCAGTCCTAGGCGGCCGATGGCTCGCCAGTTACATATCAGAAAAGACAATGGGAATAATCGCGGGAGTCATTTTCCTCGCCTTTGCAGTACTGACAGTCGCACTAAGTTAGTTCCTTAGACCAAGTCTGCCTAGCAGTCCCAATTAGATTCAAAATGAAAGGCAAAGTGGCTCCCTATCGCCCTCCGCGACCTCCGTCCAGTCCCCTCACTCCTGACCACCTGCTGTCTAGTCGCAAAGCCTTGGTCACTCCTCCGTCCAACCCACCTGTCCGTGTCCCTACTCGCCCATTAACTGCCAGAGACGCAATTTCCCAGCAAAAGACTCTCAGCAAAGGACCGCTTTCCTCTCAGAGACAAGGGGAAGAAGAGAAGAAAAAGCCTCGAAACGTGTTCCGCTCCCAAAGTCCGAATTTGAGAACTCAGCCGATTCCCAGCAACAAGCCTGTCCCAGTGGACAAAATGAAGGGCAGGATAGAGAACTACGCGGTAGGCAGACAGCTGGGGCAGGGCGCCTATGCTGTAGTTCGCCTGGGCACACACAAAGTCACGAAGGAAAAGGTCGCCATCAAGTCCTACGAAAAGTGCAAAATGATGGACCCGCACCGGAAACAAAGCATAAAGCGCGAAATTGCGATTTTGGAGAAAATCGACCATCAGCACGCAATCAAACTGATAGAGTCAATAGACAGTCAGAAGCACATTTGTCTGGTCATGGAGTACGTGGGCGGGTGCTCGCTGCACGGCTACATCAAGCGAAGAGCCAACCGCAGGATTGAGGAAGTCGAGGCGAAAAGGCTATTTCGACAGATTCTATCCGTACTCCAGTACTGCCACGGACTCAATGTCACCCACCGAGACTTGAAACTGGAAAACGTATTATTGGACGAAAGCAACAATGTGAAGTTGATAGACTTTGGCTTTTCCACCTGCATACCGTTGGAGAAGAAATCGACTGTGTTTTGCGGGACTCCCAGCTATATGGCGCCTGAAATAGTGGCGAGGAGGGAGTATACAGGTCCTCCGGCGGATGTGTGGGCTTTAGGGGTACTCCTGTTTGCTATGCTTTGTGGCTGTTTTCCCTTCAAAGGCATCAATGACGCGGAGTTGTATAGGAAAATACAGAAAGGGATTTTCACGATTCCTGAGCATGTGGAGGAAAACCCGAGACGACTGATAAGGAAAATGATGCAAGTGGACCCCGGCAAGCGGCCGACCACTGCGGAATTAATGCTGGAGGACTGGATTGGAGTCGGGGAAAGCAGCATTCCACAGCCCGATCCTCCGCTCATAGAAGACGACACTGCCCCTGTGCCTCTGTCGATTTCCTCAATCGCCACTCCCAGTCCCAAGCCTCGACCCTTTTCTTCCGTCTCTCCCAAGCCAGACCCCTCCCCTATCCCTAGTCTGCAAGGCGACATTTCCCCTACTCAATAGTCCTTCTATGTAGTCCCTAATGGCTCTCAGTCGCTCTCGTGCCGGGACCATCAACACCAAAGCCGAAAAGAACCTCCACGACATCGAAGCCGCCTTCTCCGGAAGCACTAAGGGCGACCCAGACGCTTTCCTCTCGAAGCTAAAACCCCTGTTCAAAGACTGCTCCGAGCTCAGAACTGTGCCAGTGCACTACCGAGGAGACGTAAGGACTAGGCAGCTGGCAGCGTTGATGGCGTTAGGCGAGGTGGAGGCGGGCACTGTCGTGGTGTCGGAGGGAAACGTTACTCCGGATCTGTATATAGTCCTCAGGGGCGCTTTTGAGGCGAAGTCGAGTCGAAGTGGGTCGTTTCGGCAGGGAGTGTTGGTGAAGCCCTTTGAATCGTGTGGGTTTGTGACTCCGCTGACAGGGCTGGAGTGGGTTCCTTGCGCTATCAAAGCCGTCGAAAGAAGCGAATTCATCACAATTCCAAGGGACCTTCTGGCCACCTTCATAGCGAAAATCGACCACATCAAGGAAATCGCAGAGCTGAAGGACTTCGTAGTAACCACAGTGCCTGGCGCCAAGTACTTAGGCCTGGGAGGCAAAGAGAAAATCATCAGTTACTTCCGCAAAGTCACTTTCAAGAAGGGCGACTTCCTGCTCAGAGAGACAATTTCTTCGCAATTCGCCTATATCCTGCGGTCTGGGGAGTGCTTGAAGACTAGCAGTGGACACACAGGCACTAAACTACGTTATTTGCACCCAATTGACAGTAAAACCACTGCCAATTTGATGCTCAGCGTGGTAACTCCCCGGCAGTGGATCGGGGAAGAGTGCTTGATCTATGGAAGTGCGCCTGAATACACAGTGACGGCTGTAGGACTGGTGCAGACTTTGCGCATCGACAGGGACACTTTCAATGAAAAACTGCCCAAAGAGACGATTCACGCTTTGAAGAAGCACGCAGACTCCAAGAAAGTGTGGAAAGTCCTGCGGCAAAAGAAGGTGAAAGAGACGCTTTTGAAGGCTATTTGCGCTTCTGAAGAGACGGAAAGTCTGTCTAACCGGTCTATTAGCTACAGACGACCAATAGCCCAAGTGGCTTCCTCCTCTATTCTGAAACGGCAAATTGCTGATAAGTCCTTTGTGACAGGCACTAGCGCCAGCCCACTACGCGGAGTTCGGTCCCGGGACACTAGTTGCTTCTTGACTGAGAAGGTGACTACCACGCCCTCTCCCCCAAGGTCAGCGACAGGCCTGCTAAGGACCGAAGTTCAGTCGAAATCCCCTCTCTATGTCAAATCTCCCTCACTCAAAACAGCCGCCTTCCCCCGCACTCGCAGTGCCAAGGTCGTCCGCCGCCACCCCAGTCCCTCCAAGCCCACTCTCTCCGTCCAAGAACACTTCGGGTATAAAGACCCCTGTCCTCTCCCTGAGGCGGAAACCTACATCCAGCTCCTCCTGCGTCCTCGTCCCGCCAGTCCCAACCCTGCAGAAGCCTGGGCGAAGCGGTACCACTTGGATCCGAAGTCCCTCAAGCAGGCATTGAAGTAGTGAGGTATAGACAATAATGAAAACGGGACTGGCAGCCAGTCGTTCCAACCCTTCCATTCAGTTGCCCCCGCTTAAACTCATACGAGAGAGTCGCTCGCCTGTGTCTACGAAGAGTGCGAACTCGCGCTTTAGTCTGGAGACGAAGTATTTGAGGCCGGAGGGACCGTACATCACCTTCGACATGATCAGGAGGATGAGGGAAAAGGTACGAGCAAGGCAGGAAAGCAAGAAGAAGTGGCTGACTCCCAGGGGCTTCTCTACGTCTGTGAGGTCTCTGGAGCGCTTTATTCCCAACTACGTGCAGGCGTCCCCTTCAGAAAGTCCGAAGTCGCACAGTTATCGAGAAGCCAATAGGGGAAAATGGCTGAGTGGGCCTTTCGTGCCGGCCCCCTACCAGTCCAAGCCTATAGATCGATAACTTCTGTCGCACTTTAAGTGTAATGCTAGATGGGGAGTTAAACGGTCTGAGGCCTGTAGGATTTTGCACAATTAAAATGTGATCTCAGTGGCGGAATTTGGGTATTTACGACTATGTTGACGAAAGGAGTCTTCAAATATACACTTTTCACGTAATTACCGATTAAATCTAAGGAATTTTAGAGTAAAATCCCGATATATTCCTGATTTCAAGCCTTTTCAAGCAAATTAGAGCAGCATTTAAACTAGTAAATTGACATTCCTTTGGAAATCGCATTATTGAGGACTTTCTCTACGGAAATGAAGCATAGAAGCCCTGTCGGATTCCCTACTCACATTTCCCAAGTCTACATCAGCTACACAGCCAACAGAGCATATGGGGAGCTGTTAGCTAGGAATGATTTCGTGCATGAAGTCAGTGAAAGACATCTTGCCGTCCCTGTCGTGGTCGAAGCGAGCCATCAGCAGGCCTGCATCCTTGCCTACGAGTGCCTTCACTTCCTCAGAGGACAGCTGTCCGTCTTTGTCTGAGTCTCCCTCGAGGAACGTCCTATGCAGGTCCGAAAGTCTCCTAATATATAGCCGCTGTCTAGTGCGGTTCAGCTCCACTTCCGAGTCCACCAGCGCTTTCAGCACTTTTCTGATCAATTCAATGGTGTCGGGTGATAGGACTGAATTGGACTGGGCTTTCCTGCGCAGTAAAGTCTCTCTGGAGGCTGAGTCGTAGGGACAAATAAGAGAGAGCAGCTCTTTGGGCTGGAGAAGTCGATCTTGGTCCTTATCATACCTGCGGAACAGTGTCTGTATCTCCTGATGATCCGGCCTTAGACCCAAATACTCCATCGCCTTGGTCAATTGCACCACTGTGACCTCCCCTCCATCCTCCCACCCCAGCAGCTCATACATCCCCTTCACAGTGAAGTCCTGCGCAGCCACCATCTGCGTCTTTGCCTTCTCCACTCCCTGCAGGACTGAGCAAAAAAGGCCCAAAACGGCCTGCAAACTGTCGTCCTGCCCGTAACTGAGGCGCTTGCTGATGGAAACGGACTCGGAGACTTTTGCTCTACTGGACTTTTCGGGACTTTCGAGGGATTTGCGCAGGGCGGAGGTCGCAGATGACCGTAGAGTGGACCGCTGGTAGGGACTTTGAGTAGCGGTGGAGTCGAGAGTTCGGGAAGGCTTGAGAGGCGAAGAGGATCTATTCGGACTGCGAGTCGGCGAACTCCGGCCTGGAGAAGGACCAACGGAACTGCCACTTTCCACCATCGCCCGCACTTCCCTGAAGCTGAGCAGCCCGTCCCTGTCCTTATCCACCCTGCGAAACACTGCCTTCAGGTCGTTTTCCGCGATATAGACTCCCAAGCGTCTGCAGAACAGCGCTGTATCCGCCTCACTGACGCTCTGGTCCCCGTCTATGTCCATTGCGCTGAACAGCGCTGTATTGGAGAAGTCCCGCTGAGCCTTTAAATCTGCCTTAACGGCTTCCAGTTTGACCAGGAAGTCGAGTTCCCTTTCAATTACTCTGCACACGGCGTAGATCACTTCGAAGGTCAGGTTGCTTCTGGCTTGTCGATTTGCAGCTTGTAGTCGCAGTCTTTCGTGGGTCGCTGGGAGGACTGCATTCAAAAAGTCCTCATACGACACCAAGCGACTTCCCAGTCCCGACCAACTCCCCGCAACTAGACTCGCCTCGAACTCACTGACAGGCCGCTGGCAGTCTCGCATGAACCTCGCAAGGTCAGTTTGCGCGATATAGCCCTGGTTGCTCTGGTCTATATGGTGGAAGGCGGAGTAGGGGTCGAAGGCGGGCAGTTCGGAGAGCACTTGGCGCACTACTTCCACTTGCCGCTCCCCGTCGATGTGACACTGCAGCACTGAGACCACTAGTTCTTGCGTGGGAATACACAGCATTGACGGACTTAAACGATTAAATGGTCCGTTAGGCCTGAAATGGCAGTTCGATGTAGTCAATTTTCACTATCAAGTCGCAAAATCGGGGTTTTAAGACTGATATTCGCCTAGTTTTATCCACGAAAAGCGTATTTTCGTCCTAAAAGCTCAGGTTATCCCTGCGTTTCGGCCAAATTGGACGTGGAAAATGGCAGATCGCGAGGAACTAGAGCGCGAAGCAATCCAAGTGCAGCAGTGGCTAGCAGGCATTGAGGACGGAGTGACTCGCCAGGGCTCCTTCCCTGAGGCAGGCACAGCCTGGTACCTGCTTTCCACTCGCTGGTTCTCACTGTGGAGACAGTACGTAGGTCTGGAGGCCATTACAGACCTGCGCACTGGGGAAAGCCCAGTCCCTGCGGTCGACAACTCGGATTTGATACAAGATCATGATGGACAGCCTGGCTTCCTCAGGTCTATCTACGACAATAGCATCTATGACCGGCCACTGAAGCGAAGCCTGGAAGCGCAGAGGGATTTCCTCATACTGCCCAGCATCGCCTGGGAGTTCCTCACTGAGAAGTACGGCGTAGAGCCAGAGTCCGAGCTCAAGCGCTACAGTCGAGCCCTACCAGACGCAGAAACGCAAATTGAAGTCAATTTCCGACCCGTATCAGTGGTTTTTATCCCTCCAGCGGTCAAAAGTCTGCGAATTGATAGAGCGAAAACGGCGTTTTTCTCTCGGGCGGAGCCGTTGGACAGAGTGGCGAAGCGACTTAAAGAAATCTACAATATTCGGTACCCTACAATTCAAATAGACTCAGTGCGGATGTGGAAACTTACGCCTGGAACATCTGAAAAAGACCTAGAAACGGCTCTAAACGACAACACTGGCCGCTTTCGTCTCTTCCCTGGGTCTCTCCTAGACGAAGGCCAGCGCCTAGAAGAGGCAGAGTTCAGCTTCACTGACACTTTAGTCTTCGAGGTAAGGCGCTCCTTGGCGGAGTGGCAGTTTACAGCGCTTCACGACATGCTCTGCTGCAAGTGCAGGGCCCGAATTGGCCTGGACGGCATTTCCTGTCCCTGTCAAAAGGTGTACTTCTGCAATGACCGCTGCAAGGCAGCGTCTGGACACATCTGTGAGCACTACTCCTCGCCGACAGACGTAAAAAGATGTCCGTTTGATAAGGAAATCCTGGGGAATCAGTACTACACTTGCACCTGTGGACAGGTAATTGGCAGGCAGTTCTCTTACTGTGAGTCGATGTGCATGCAGAGACATTCGCATCGATGTGGGCAGTCTGAGTCCAAAGACAAGTGCCGAAACTGCTCTAATTTGTTGCCAGCCACTGCCTTTCCTTGCTACTGCAACAAGTACAAGTACTGCTCGCTACTGTGCAAGAACAGTGACAAACATGACAACTGCACGGCTGGAAAGAAGTGCAACTTCTGCAGAAACGCACTCAGCACTAAATACAAATGCCGCTGCGGAACAGTATTGCCCACATAGTATGAGTACTGCTCTGAAACTTGCTACAACCAAGATAACCACAAGTGTCCGCCCAAACGGCCCAACTGTCCAGAATGCCAACATGAACTTCCCGCTTTTCCAGTCAATTGCTCCTGTCGCAAGGTAAAGTCTCACCTAGTTCCAATACTGCACGAATACATGCTACCAGAAGCACTCTCACTACTGCTCCTCCGCCTCCTACAGTTCCTATAGCTACCGGGCGGAGGAATCGACGCCTACGACCTTGAGTGAATACAGCAAAAAGGGCAGAACAGGCCTACAGAACCTGGGAAACACCTGCTTCATGAACTCCGCAATCCAGTGCTTGTCTCACACTGGCTTCTTAGTCCACTACTTCCTTGACACCCAGCACAACTTCGAAGAAGACCTGAACCTCGACAACATCCTCGGCTCCAAAGGAGAGTTGACTAAAGCCTTTTGCAAGGTGGTAAGGCACCTGTGGCTCGGCACTGCGACTTCCTACTCCCCACACGACTTCAAATCCGCAGTCAGCAGCTTCGCAGCCCAGTTCCGCGGCTACGAGCAGCACGACTCCCAGGAACTCCTTTCCTTCGTGCTCGACGGACTGCACGAAGACCTGAATCGAGTGAAGACCAAACCCTATTCTGAGGAACTGAAGTTTGAGGCAGGGGTGAGAGAGGCGGAAATTGCGGATGCCTACTGGGCGCAGCACTTGGAGAGGAATCAAAGTTTGATTGTGGACTATATGCATGGACAGTATAGGTCGCAGGTTACGTGTCCGACGTGTAGGAAGACTTCGTTGACGTTTGATCCTTTTCTTATGCTGTCAGTGGATATACCGCCGCCACTGAAGAAGTACGAAGTCTGCATCGTGCCTTCCTCCCTCTCCCAGTCTCCAACCCGCTACGCCTTCTCTCTGGAAGGCGACTCCACTATATCTGCACTCCGCACAGCAATGGCCCAAACTATAGGCGCTGAGCGAGCTTCCTCCCTAGTTTTCTCCCAAGAAGAAGGCTTCAAACTCGAATCCGTCCTAACCGACTCCAGCCTCATCCCCGAGAGCTATAAGTCCTCTTGTCTGGCTTTGGCACTGCCGTCGATCCGCACTATGACGAGTATCCAGGTGGGGGTGAATATACTGAAGGAGGATAAAAGCTATGGATATACGAGGTCTGTGGGAGCGACGTATCCTAGGGTGTTATGCTTCGAGCCGGGGGCTACTTTGAGACAGGTCCATTTTGCGATATATCGCTTCATACGGCCGCTGCTAAGGCTAGAGCCGGGAAGGACGGAAACTGATATGGAGCTAGATGAGCCTGAGGAAGAGCTGACGAGGGAAATAGAACAGGACTATGAAAGGAGGTATGAGGCTGCGAATGCCAGTGGAGGGTTTTCCTATGGGTCGACTAGGAAGGAGGAATTTATTGCGATAAAAGTGGTGAATTATAATAATAAGTGGAATATGAAGAAAGGAGCTTACGACACCTGTCCTTACTGCTCCTCCACCCACTACGTTAATTGCGCTCTGCCCTTCACTCTAACTCTCCTTTCGGCTTTTTTCTCCAGTCACGACTCTTCCCATTTCCCCCAATTCGAAGTGATCCTGCCCTCTTCCCTCCACAACTCCTACTTCCGCACAGAAACCGAGGTGGACCCCTCCTGCTCCCAAGTGGACAAACTGCTGGACAACCGCTTCGGAGGCGTGAATCTGCAAGAATGCCTCGACTTCACCTGCAAAGAAAAGACCCTCACCGCCGACAACCTCTGGTACTGCCGAGAGTGCAAAGAACACGTTTCCGGCGCTAAGAAAATGACCATCTACCGCCTCCCACGAGTCCTGACTATCCACCTAAAGCGGTTCAAACAGGGCGAATGGTCCGCTCAAAAGAACGAAAAGACCATCGATTTCCCTACAACAGGACTAGACATGTCCCCCTACCTCCAGCCCGACCTGCCCCAAACTGCCCTCTACGACCTTTTCGCGGTCAACGACCATAGTGGTTCGCTGGCCTTTGGACATTATACTGCGCATGCGAAGGATGAGCTGGGCTGGTGCCTTTACAACGATTCCTATGTGTCGGAGGTGCGGTCGGACTCGGACATTGTCAGTTCCAGTGCGTATGTCCTCTTTTATGAGGCGCGCTTAGTTAGTTAGGTCTTTGAGCGTTAGAATGGGCTTTTTGACCAGTGAAGGCTGAAAATTGAGAGAAAAGATAGGAAACTGGTTGGAAATTCCCTTTTGAGGAGAGATTTAGAGACTAAAATAGCCCAAAATGTATATATTTCCCCTTTTTCTTGGCTGATTTCGCATTGTCCATTCCTAAAATTCATCAAATCCCCTTTCACGAGCCTCTTTTCCACTTCAAGCCTAAAACAGCGGTTTCAGTCCAAGGAAAGTGCTATTTCTCTTATAAGATCGAACTAAAATGGGTGGGAAAGATACAGCCCTACGAAATATGAGTAAAACTAAGTCAAACTAACCAAATCTAAGCAGCAAAACAGGAATTTCCAGCTGTTTTCCGGCACTTTTAGCAAATTTCAGCTTTGAAAATTTCATTTTTACATCTATATTTGCCTAATTTTCCCCACTATCCCAGGTCCAGCCCAATTCCTTCCTCTATATCCCTTCCTGCCCTCCTCCAGCCTCCATTTCCCTGCAAAATATGCAGGAAAAATGTAACAAATGAGTCCAAAAGGGGAAGATACCAGTGCATATAATCCATTATGACGACTCCCGAGCTGCCCTCTGCCAAGCTACAGCCGCTGCCCATGACAATGACCCCTACGCCGCTGCTCACCAACTTCTACCTGCCTGCTTTCAACCGCGGCACTTCGATTCATGTCTACGCCCTGCACTTCACCCCAGAAGTCGAGAACGACAACCGAGCCCTTCGACGGGAACTCGTCGACTCCGCTCAGTCTCTTCTGTGCAGTCACATCGGCGGCTTTGTACTGAGCGGTTTGAACATATTTGGAGTCAAAGAGGTGCGTGAGGAACTCAACTTGCCTGCTGTGGGGAGAGGAGTGGGGTACACGCTCAGTGTGCAGTACACGCATGGAGTCTCGCTGGTCGGGTACCAGGGACAGAGAGACACGAGTTTGGTACTCAACGTCATCATCAAGAAGATGCTACGCGAACTCGGCCTCCTGCAAGTCACCAAGCTGCCCAAGTACTACGACCCCAAGGGCACCGCCTCCCTCCCCCAACTGAACCTCGAAGTCTGGCGCGGCTACGCCACAGAACTGAACTACTACGAGGGCTGTCCTTTAGTCACTATTGACTTTTCTTCCAAGATTGTGCATACTCGGTCCTTGGCGGATGAGATGCAGGAGATTCGAGAGCGGTCTGGAGCGGACTGGCTGAATCAGGCGAAGGCGGAGTTGGTTGATAGAGTGGTGATGACCAAGTATGGGAATAGACGGTGCTATAGAGTCGACGATATCTGCCTGGACCTGAACCCCGAAAGCACATTCGAGAAAGGAGGAGTGGAGATCACCTACGCAGAGTACTTCCGCCGGCAATACAACATCACCATCAAGGACTTCCGCCAGCCCTTAGTGCGTTCTCACCTCAAAAAGCGACTGGACGAGCATGATGTGTACCTGGTGCCGGAGTTGATGACGCTGACAGGACTAGATGACAGTATGAGACGTAACTTCCAGGCCATGAGCGACATCGCCGTCTTCACCCGTCTCCAGCCCGAGAAAAGATTCGCAGTGAGCAACCGCCTCTCCGTCCTCTTCAACGAAGACAGCAAGACCAAAGCAGTGGCCCAAGACTTCAGCTTCTCCATCTCCTCCGAGCCCGTGACAGTCCAGGCCTACAACGTAGGGGGTGAAAGCATCTACCTGAGTGGCAGTCGCACACTGCCTATTGGAGCGGATGGGAACTTCCAAGTGCGGGAGAACTTGCTGGAGCCGGTGATGCTGGGGAACTGGGTGGTGTTTGCGTCGGAGAGGGACTGGAAGGAGGCGGAGGGGGTTGCGAAGGTGCTGTATGAGAAGTTGGCAGGGCTGAAGGCGGTGCAGTGCCAGCCCACGATGCTGCCCTATGACTCGCGCACTTTCGCTCAGACACTGGAAGCCCAAGCCCGCAAAGGCCCCGTCCAAGTCGCAATCTGCCTTCTTTCCAAGCGCTTCCACCAGCGCGACTACGAACGCATCAAAACGCTCACAACCACGACCATCCCAATTCCCACCCAAGTAGTAATGCTGCCTGTGAACGCAAAGCGGATGAATGCCGTCCTGGACAAAGTGGCTCTGCAGATACAGGCCAAGGCTGGCGCGCAGCTGTGGGCTGTGAGACCGTCACAGGTCTTTGGGAAGTACTTGATGGTGGTGGGGATTGACGTCTTCCATGACACTATTCAGAAGAGAAAGAGCGTGCTGGGCTTCTGTGCGACTATCCATCCCAACCTGTCCAAGTACTACTCCACCACTTCGCTGCAGCAAAGCGGGCAGGAAATTGCCACTTCCATTGGAAATTTGTTCCTGGAAGCCTTGCAGACCTTCAAGGCCAGGGCCAAGCGCTTCCCTGAGACGGTCATTTTCTTCCGTGACGGAGTAGCGGAGTCCCAAATCCCCGCTGTGAAAGACTTCGAAGTGCAGTCAATCCTGCGCACCTGCGAAGACCTGGGCGAGTCCTACCGTCCGCTCATCCTTTACACTGTAGTGGTGAAGAAAACTGCTGCGAAGTTCTTCACCCCGCCGACTAGCAAAGGAGGGACGCAGAGAGGGAAGATGGAGGTGAGCAACCCGCCGCCTGGAACTGTGGTGGTCAGTAGAGTGGTCCCAGAGCAGGGCGATTTCTACCTGATCTCCCACAGCGCCAACCAAGGCATGTCCTCGCCCACTCTCTACCGCACCGTCTTTTCCTCCCGCAAAGCCGACTTCCCGCTCGAAGAACTGGCTCGTCTGGCTTACAAAATGTGCCACCTCTACTACAACTGGTCTGGAGCGATCAAAGTCCCCGCGCCCTGCATGATGGCTCACAAGCTTGCCTACCTCGTGGGTAAGTTCACGCACGCTCCCGGCGCCACGGGCATGCCCACCAGTCCTTACTACCTCTAAGCCTAGGCTTAAAAATGGACCTCCCCTACCCTGAGGACATCTACGACTTCGGGGAAGCCGAACTCACTCTCTGGCAACAGCGGGTCGCAGAAGCACTGCGCACCTTCGTCCCCGGCAGCAACGACAAGTGGCAGCGGAAGGCTGTGCGCGTGCAGGAACTTATTCAAACTGAGCTAGACGAACGAATCAGCATCGCCCAAATCTCGCAGTTCTGTGTGAAAGAGCTGAATTCAAAGATGTACCAAGACATCCACAGTGAGGACCTGCCTCCCTACCAGTCCTCAGAGACCACTCCCCGCTCTGTGCAAAATCCCCCTGTATCGACCCAAGACTCGGCGGAATCCACTGATTTGCCCTCGGAACCCTCTGTGGCGAGTTCGCAGGGCGCGTGGATGAGTAGAGGCAGGATGAGTAAGAAGGAGTACCAGGAGTTCATTAGGGAGAAACTCAGGAGTACGCAGGTCAGTGCGGGAGTGGTCATTGGAGGGTCTGCGGTGCCTCAGACGAAGACACAAATAAGGACAAAATCAACAGAAAGAAACAAAGTAGAAGCAAATGTCGAGAGGCCGAAAAAATCCGACACTGCAAAAGATGGCAAACCGCTAAAACATGCAAAAACGCTCAATAGTTCTCAGCCAAAACCCGCAGAAGAAGTAACGAAGCCTACAGTAGGGAAAAAAATCGGAAAATCTGCAGAATCGACAGCTACTTCTGCGAAAAAACCGTCCGAAACCAGTCGAAACGAAAAGGCGAAAACCGCGAAATCGCCGTCTAGTCATTTAGAAGCAGACAAAGCAGTCTATGCAAAGCCAGCAATTTCCAAGCAGGAAAAATCAACCTTATCAGACCGAAAAGAGCAAAAAACTCCAAAAGTCGACTCAATTCCTCAATCCGAAGAGACCTCAAAGCCTGTTTTCGCCGCATTTGATGAACGCAAAACTGAGAAATCCGGTCAAGTGGCAAAAACCAGCACTTCACCCGAGCTAAAAGAAGCCCAGTCTGATGTGTGTCGAGCTACAAAAGTGGAAGAAAACCCTGTGCAAGTCCAAGAGACTTTTCGGTTCTTAGCTACTTCAGTCCCTGTAAAGCCTGCGGTGAAGCCACTTCCGCAGGCTTTACTATTGGAAATAGAGGCGGAATTGGACACTGAAGCCCGAAAACTGGAAGATTGTTCTGATATCGACAGACCGAAATCAGCGAAAAGCAGTTTGGGGGATGAAAGGATTGAGGAAAAATCGCCTGAGCGAACTACAACGGAAATAGACAGGGAAGAAAGGGAAAAGCCGCTTATAGTTGAGGAAATCAAGGAACAGACTAGTAGGAAAAACAGCCAAGTCGATACTTTTCCTACTGTTTCTGCTCCAAAACCCTGTTCAGATTTGGATATTCCCTTAGAAAAAGAGCCAAAAACGCAATTTTCATCCGATTTTCCGTCCGAACCCCTCTCATCCGCCCTACATCCCTCCGAATCCACCCTATCCTTAGCCTCCGAAGAGACCAAAACTACACCTGCCCTGGACGAAGAAGACACTGAGGAGGAAACTGAAGACACTCCAGAGCCCACTATCACTTTTTCAGTAGGGAAAAGCGTAGTTACCAGTGACTCCCAACTCCCTCCTGTCACTTTAAAGCCCAAGCCTGCCGCTATTCCGCAGGAAATGCTCAACTCTGTGCAGACGAGTAGAGAGGAAAGGGCGACGGAAAGGAGGAAGTTGGAGGGAAAGACTGTGGCTGAAGTTAGGGAAATTGTATTGGGAAAGCCTGCTTCTGTGCCGACTTCTGCCCCTGCTTCTAAGCCTCCGAAGCCGCTTTCTCGTCCTCCCCGTCCCAAGCCTCCTACTCGTCCCAAACCTTCCAAGCCTCTTCCCACTATCACAGACGACTACTCCGACCTATACCACACTATAGCAGACCTATACAACGGCAGTCGCTCTAAGGATTTCGACTTATTAGGGGCTGTTCGTAACAGTCTGTCGATGTTTCAAGACCTGGAGGAGCAGATGTCCGCTCCCGACTTCGAGTTCCAGCGCAGCTTCAAATTCGCGCTGGCGCCACTGGAAATGGACCCCAGAGACTTCGTGAGGAATGGAGGACGGTTGGACATGGACACTAGTGCGGTGCGGCCGCCTAGTGAGAAGGAAATGTACTACCGCGTGGTGCGAGCGAAGCAAGAAGTGTACGACATCGTGACCCGCTCCTTCCTAAAGAAAAGCGGCTGGACAGAGCTGCCGCACGGCCTGAGTCTGCGCTGCTCCTGGAACATCATGTGGACCTGGTCCAAGCCCCGAGTGGACTTCACCAAGCTCCTAGTCTGGCAGCGAGTCAACCACTTCCCCAACTCCAAGCAGTTTTCCCGCAAAGACTACCTGAAGCGGAATATCGAAAGGGTAGCGAAGCAAAGCGCCAAATGTGCACAGACCTGGCACATCATCCCACCCACTTTCCTGCTCCCCAAAGAATACATCGCTTTTTGCGACGAATTCGCCAAATACGCAGAAGAGGATGGGAACTACTGGATAATGAAGCCGGTGGGCAAGAGCAGGGGCAGGGGCATTAGTCTGGTCAAGGACATCACTGAAGTCGCGTACTCGGAGCCTATGGTGATACAGCGCTATTTGAAGCATCCGCTGCTGCTGGGAGGCTTTAAGTTCGATCTGAGGATATATGTTCTGATAACAGCGCTGAATCCGCTGGAGGTGTTTCTGTATAAGGAGGGGTTTGCGAGGATGAGTACGGTGCAGTATACGCTGAGTCCGGATAAGTTGGGGAATAAGTTCGTCCACTTAACGAACAGTTCCATTCAAAAGCACAACCCCAACAGCCACACCGACGCCCTCGACCACTCCTACGGCGGCACCAAGATTTCCCTCGAAACCCTGCGCCAGCGCCTCCACTTCCAAGGCGTCAACTTCGACACTATCTGGCAACAAACCCGCGAAATCATCATAAAAAGCCTATTAGCCGTGCAAAGCGAAATGGAAAGCACTCCCTCTTCCTTCGATTTAGTGGGCTACGACATCCTAATCGACTCTAATCTAAAGGCCTGGCTGATAGAAATCAACTCCTCGCCCAGTCTGGCCAGGGACAATGTACTGGACGACATGGTAAAGCAGACCTTAATCGACGATACTTTGGATTTGATTAGTCCGATGCCGTTTAATAGGCAGAAACTGATAAAAGTGCTGGAAAGGCGGGTGGCTGAGCTGCAGAAGGGGAACGTGGGGTCTGTTTCCCAGTTAAATGTGGATGTGGCTGAGGCTTTGGATGGGTGTAAGGTGCGCAGGTATGGGGAAATGCCGGAGAAGATGGGGAACTTTGAGAGAGTGGCGCCGTCTGCACTACTGGAGCAGCTGCAGAAGGTGATGAAGGGTAGCTAATATGGACTTGTGCAGACTTGGCTGACCTAGTTGCGCAGTTTTCCCATGTTTTCGTGCACCTGCTCTGGAGTTGAGGATTCTACCCTGTCGTTGGCTGTTGGCAGTGGTTTCTGCTTGACATAACTACTAAGCTAAGCGGTTCCAGAGTCTAGGACCTCTATGCGGTGCAAAGGCACTCCACTAGGACTGGCTTCCGCTTCCATTAGCTCCAAAACCTCCATTCCTTCCACTACTTCCCCAATCACCACTTGCTTCTCATCGAGCCAGGAAGCAGCTCCCAGGGTTATCATAAACTGAGATGCATTGGTATGTGAGCCTTTATTGACCATCGACACCAGTCCAGCCGCCACATGTCCCAGTCTAAAGTCCTCATCCGGGACAAACATTCCGAATGCACTTTCTCCGCCGCTCTTCCCACCTCTGGACACATCCCCGCCCTGCACCATATAGTCCTCCACGACTTTAGTGAAGGCCGTGCCTTTATAGTGCAAAGGGAGGCCTTCTGCTGTTTTGCGGCCACTATCCCCCTTGCATAAAGTCTTGAAGTTGAGAGCTGCCCTGGGCAGCAGGTGTCCGAACAGGCCGATAACGATGCGCCCTACCGGCTCCTCATCAATGCCGATATCTAAGTACACCTTCTCAGTGATTTCCGCCTGCAGGATCCGACCGTAGGCCAGGCTCACACCCAGCAGCAGTGTCCAAACAGCCATTTCTATAGCGAAAAGTCTTATCCTCTGGAAGGCGGGGATTTTGTTGGTTATTTAGCTGCTAACAGCACTTCTTTTTCTGCTTCACTGGCTGTGTGGGCCGGAGCTGGACTACGGGCTGGGCGGAATCGGGCTTTGGAGTCGTTTTGGAGTCTCGCTCCTGCTGCCGCTGGTAGAGCAGTTCAGCCACTTTCTGAAAAACCTCCTGCACGTTGTTAGCTGTCTTGGCCGAGGCTTCAATCCACCCTGAAAGTCCGTTTTCTTGCACAAACAGCTCCGCCCTCTGCGTCTCCACCTCCCTTTCCTCCGTCTCCAAGTCACTCATGTTCCCAACCAGGTAAATTGCGACGTCTGGGTCAGAGTTCTGCTTGACTTCTTTCAGCCAGTCTACCAGGGAGTTGAAACTCTCCACACGAGTTAGGTCGTACATGAGGATAACTCCGTTGGCATTGCGGTAAAACGTGCGAGTAATGGCACGGAAGGACTCCTGCCCTGCAGTGTCCCAAATCTGCAGCTTTATGTTCTTTCCAGCCACCGAAAGGACCTTCGCTCCGTACTCCACTCCGATCGTGACATTGTGGTCTTCCTTGAAATCTCCCTCTGTGAACTGCAGCAAGAAGCAGGACTTGCCCACTCCCGAGTCCCCAATGATGATGATTTTGAAGAGTGCATCTGGCACCTGGTCTCCACCTTCAGTCATAGAAAATGTCACAACGCAGTTAGGCTATGTAGCTGGAAGTCCGAGTGCACTCACTCCTGATGTCCCTAAGCGAGAGTCTGCAGGGCAGGGCTTCCTGTCCACTCCGCCAGTCCAGACCCACTGCATAGGCTAAGAGACTCGAGTCCGCCGATACATCCAGCGCAGTCACCGGGGCTCCCAAGTCCTTATACCCCTTTACTCTCTGTCTCGCCTCCACGTCCCAGGTGTTTAGGCCTCCGTCGCTCCCTCCGGAGTGCAGTATGGTCGCATGCAGCGGGTTGAAGCGGAGGGCGTTTACACCGTAGGAGAAGTCGGGGCTGCGGTGGCATTTGAAGACGTAGTCGGATTCGATGAGAGGGAGGACTCGGGGGGTTATTTTCTTTATGAAGATGCGGCCGTCGATGAGGCCGAGTGCTAGTGACTTGGTATCATGCGAAATCGCCACCGACCTCATCTGGTGCCTAAAGTTAGTATCAGTGACGGCCACCCCCTCCCTCTTCCCCTCCTCCATCATCCGCATGTCCCAAACCGTCACATTCTTGTCTGACTGAATAGCCGCTAGCATCGGGTATACCAGTGCCAGGCCGAAAACCCGTCCTTTGGTGTGGAGTTCGAGGGACGGACCATGTTGTCGCTGGTCCCAAAAGCAAATAGTTTGGTCCCAGGAGCCGCTTATAAGGGATCTGGTATGTCTACAGAACTCCATCGCCCTAATCGGCGCACTCCTGTCCCCCAGTGTATATATGGAATTAACCATCGGGTCCCACGCTTTCACCTTCCCCTCCGCATCCCCTATACACAGCTGCGAATGGTCACCATTCCACGCTACAGCAAAGACAGGAAAGGCCTGGCGAGTCTGAGTCTGCAAAGTGGCACTGGCAGCAGAGGCGCAGTTCCAAATCTGCACACAGCCGTCCCAGCCTGCTGCAGCCAGTAGAATGCGGGAGTCTTCCTTGGTGAATTGGACACTTTGGACTGTGTCTCCGGGGGCGGGCTGCAGGCCTGGGTCGGACACGGTGATGGTGGTGCCTGCCATGTCGCTGTTTTGCTTATAATAGATGGCGGAGCAGTCCTATATGGAGCTCTCCGGTCGCCAACTCCAGACTCTGAATGGCCGCCTTCCGTCGGGGTTTCAACTCACTCCTGTGTCTTCGGGCGAAGTTCATCACGTAACCCAGACATAGCGCCGATCAGAAGCCGAAGTCCTCAAAATGGACCTCGCCAGTGCGACTTTCGCAGAGCGAGCAGCGCGTCAAAAGCGGCCTTTAGAGTACAGCGAGGACCAGCAGCAGTCCATCCAGTCCGAAGCCCACAAAAAGCTGCTTGCAGTGCTGAGGAAGCTGCAGAGACACCCTATGTCGGACCCTTTCCTGCAACCTGTGGATACCAAGGCTGTGACGGACTACCTGGATTTGGTCAAAGAGCCGATGGACCTTAGCACTGTCGAATCTCGTCTATTTAGCGGAAAATATTCCAGCGCCCATGAATTCAGCACTGATATCCGGAAAATCTGGTCTAATGCCTTCACCTACAACCCTCCCGAGTCCGACGTCTACCAAGCAAGTTCGCAACTGAGCGCCTTCTTCGAGTCCCTCTTCACAGGCCACGAAAGCCTAATCCTCTCCCAAAAAGGCAACGTGTTCGAAGGCCTATACAAGCAACTCGAAGCACTGAAGAAGGAAATAAAGGACATTAAGGAGCCAAAGTCCACCAAACCCTCCGAAAGACCTATGACTTTACAGGAAAAGAAGAACTTAGGGCAGAATATCCGGGCTTTGCCGCCGCAGTACCTGAGAGGACTGATCAATATTATAAAGAACTCCTTGCCTGCGTCTATTCAGGGTACTGAGTTGGAAATAGACCTGGACACGCTGCCTACGAAGGTGTGCAGAGACTTGGAGAAGTACGTGCAGGAGAGCTTGGCGGGCAGACAGACTAAGGTGCAGGATGTGGACAGTAGACTGGAGACTTTGGCGCAGGCGCCAGCCGCTGCGGAGGAGAGCAGCAGTTCCAGCAGCTCCTCTAGCAGTGACGAGGACAACCTGCCTGCAGGCGCAGAGTGGTTGCAGTACCAGGAAGTCAAGGGCGAGTCCGAAGCCTTCCTCTCCGACTTCGACCGTCCCTTGTAGCCTAGACATATGCAGAGGCCGGAAAAGAAGATAAATGGTGGACGAACTGAGTGAGGAGATGGACCTTGATGAGCCAGACTGGATGACTAACAACCGGATTTGGTTCTCTAAGCATCAAGAACTCAGCACACTCAAGTTCTCGCCTGCGGCGCTGGAAGGCTGGGTGCAGACTTCGCCGTGCCCTGAGGACTTTGAGGACCTGCCGCTTGACATTGGTCTTCTGTTCACTGCGAAGCCGAAACAGCCTGAAAGGTCCTTTATTGCGGCTATGAATATCGCGGAAGTGCCTGATTTGGAGCGAATGGGGGTAGGTCGCCTCTTCAATGAAGACAGTGAACAGGCGAAACCTAGAGATTGCAGAAGGAAATACTGGACGAAAGAGGAGGAATTTGCTTTGAATCGGTTCTTAGAGAGTTATGCACCGGCGGGGAAAGTGCCGAAGCAGGCCTGGGCGAAGGTAAGCAAGTCGCTGCAAAGGTCGCAATGCTCAGTGGTGGCCAAGGTTGCACAAATAAGACGCTTCGGCCTGCACCGCAACCCTTCCTCCCCTGACCTGCCTACCGACCCCCACTCCCGCAAGTCCACCCTCGAGGGCCTGATCACTCAAGCGCTCTCCCACCTCCCTGACCACGAAGGCTCCAAACTGGCCATTATCACTACTATGGAGTCCCTCCATCCTGATATAGCCGCCGGCAGGCCTGGCTGGAAGAACTCCGTCAAGCAGATTCTGTCTTCCTCCTTCGAGAAAGTACCGGGAGTGTATCGACTGAAGACACTCGGACAGCTGTTGGTGAGGGAGAGGTGTGAAAGGATGCAGGAGTTTATAGTGTATGCGCTGCAGCAGGGCTGCCAGACGATGCAGGAGATTAAGACTGTGGTGAGGACGCAATTCGGCAAATGGCTAAATGCGACCGTGAATCCCGACAGTTCACTGTGCGTATGGGAAAAGACACTGCTGAAGAAGCTGAAAACGAGTCCGTTCATCGACCACGACCAAGCCACTCCCAAGTTCCGGAAAAGAACAGACAGGTGACTGATTCCAAGCGAGGGCAAGGGTAGGCTAGTTCCCCGCATCCACTTCTCCTTACCTTTCAGACTAGCTCTTCCTTGGCGGTACTGAGGGAAAGAAGACTAGGTGGGACTAGCAGTGTAGAGAGTAGTAGTGCACTGCAAGGGTGAATCGCGAAAGGCGGGTAGTGCATTAGTATGGGAAGGGGTGGTAGGGTATAGATTACTATGTCCCTGCAGTCCGCTGAAGGGAAGAAGTGGCTAGAGTTAGGGCAACGGGTTGGAATTATTAGGCTTATCGGCAGAGAAATCGCCGAGAGACAAAATCTCTGAAAGTAGAATTCAAATCAACCCTCAAAAGTGCACATTTCCAAGTGAACGATCGAGGCCTAACCTCTGTACTGAAGATTATCTGCCCTTAATTAATATATGACTAGGTCAGATTACTACATGGAATTAACTAGAAATCCCTCCTCAAGCCGTTTTTCCAATTCCTAACTATTTAAGCCTCTCGACTCATTTTCTTGACCGAATTGCTGCGAGGGATTCGAATCAGCTGGAAAGGCTTGTTGTCGGAGAGGTTGGGAGAACTGGGAGCGCTGCAGGAGGCGGAACGGCGGTGTTGGCTGGCTGCCTCTGGCTCTCTGATCTGAGTTATAGAGAGTTGAAGCGGCTTAGCGCTAGCGAACTGCTTGGCTTCCGGCGTGTCGCACTTTACACTCATAAAGAGGATGGGAGCGCCAATGCTGGGCATAGAGAGCTGTCTGCGGTGGCCCTTTTGAGGCGTTGTGCGGCGGGAAGGGGGCTGAGGGGCTGGAGGCTTTTTTACTGCTTTCCGCTTGAAAAAGCGGGATGTCGCCTTTTTGAGCATCGCTCTTAGCGTGACAGATAGCTTTTCCAGACTCAATCTCTGATACACAGACACCGGCTTTCCCTGCACCAGCGCCCTCCTGGGGCTTTTAAACGACTGATTCGTCAGCTTTTTGACCTGCACAGGAACACACTTCACCACTTCCGGCATCACCTGCGGCTTAGTGACCGGCTCATGACTTTCCAACTCGTCCTCTCCCTTGCCAGCCTCAGCCTGCAACACATCCACCATTTCCACCAAAGCCTGGGTGATGTCCCAGTCCTCTCCCTCGAACAGGTGAAAATGACTGTCCTCGAATATGACTCTCCCTGCTATTCGGAATTGCTTTCTATAGCGCTGGATGATTTTGCCCCACTTCTTGCGGATTTGCTCTGCTAGGGAGCTGGAAGCCAGGGGGATGTTTTGAATAAGGGTTTCCACGAATAGGAAGAACTCAGGGTCGCTGAGCCAGGGCTGGCGCTTGGGCGGCTGCTTCATTGAAGTGAGGAGTTGTTCGCAGAGACGAGGGGACTTTTGAGCGAGAAAGGCTTTCCATCGACTCAGCTTTGGGTCCAGTTGCCGCGGAATGTCGTTTTCATACAGATACAGCGAGACTAGATCCGCAATTTCCTCAGTGCTGCGCCACATCAAGTTAAGGACGATTTCCAGCAACTGATTCTTACTGTGGAAGTCGTTAAACGCCAAAAGTCTCAAAGCCCAGGCCAAGCCCTCAGCTTCCCGCTGCTTTCTGCTCATTTCCGCGCGTAGTTTGATGTACCAGGCCAAGGAAATGAAGCGATCTGCGGCCTTTTGCGCCTTGTTGGCCAGCATTTTCCCCTCCATCGAGTCGCCCAAGTCGAAAAGCAGCCAAAACTGGCTCGTTCCTCTCTTCTTGTTGATGATAGTTTGGCCTAAAAGGGAAAAACCGCGCTTGATAGTCTCCATAATGTCCTCCGGAAGCTCGATTTTGAACAAAGAATGGCCTAGCAGGCTTTGGGACTCACTGTCTGTGAAGGGGATACGCAGGGCTGGTAGAGTGCGGATGTAGTCTAATAGCAGGGAAGAGGCTTGGAACAGACCTTCGATCTTAAGGACGGGCTGCAGGTAGGGAGGACTAAGGTACAGCATGTAGAGTTGGTCGGATTTGGAGGCGAGGAAGAGAGAGCGTAGCAGCTGAATAGCATCCAGCACTTCCTTCTTCGTCAGTTCCTGCAGCATACTGCACACCGCCTGGAAAAGCACTTGCGGAGGCAAATAGTCCGCGAGTCGGTCCATCAGTCCCAAAGTCCAGTACAAAAAGGCAGTCTCCTTCTCCTTCTTCGAAGACTTAATGACTGGAACTGTGGACAATTTCAGCATTTGCGCGAATAAGTCATCCAAAGAGCGGTATTTCCGCTTGTCCAAAGACTCATATTCGACAGGAGAAATCATGCTGGAGTACTTGGTGTCATAGTAGTAGGCCAGGAGGAAGAGAGTCTCCTCCGTGACCAAGCTTTCCGCCTCCTTCAGACTTCCCCCAATCAGCAACTTGCATATCTTCTCCCCGCCCTCCTCGTAGTCCATCGAAGTCCCCATCAAGCAGTTGTAGTGGAAGTGGACGCGGTCTTTGGAGCCTGAGGGGAAGTAGAAGCAGGGGGTGGAGAAGAAGTCGCAGTCTTCGGGCGGGGAAAGCTCGTCTCCAACGGACTCTGGAGGTAGAGCGTCTACTGTTTCTTTCAAATACCTCCTCAGACAGTTCATCTCAAATGCGTTCACTATAGGGTCCGAAGTCGCAGGGTGTTTTCCATGCGCCACAATAAACGCCAGCACGAAATACAGCACATTTATATGGTTCGCCTGGTGGTTTTTATACTGCACCAAGGCATACAGAAGCAGCTGAGCGCGTAATTTGTGGAGAACACAGGCGAGCATGTGTTCGGACAGGACTAAAACGTTGTAGGCGAATAGGGCTTCGCCGTCCGCAAGCATGTATTTAAAGACGTTTTCCACTAGGGTGATGCTCCACTCTTTGTACTCGATGGCTGGGAGGGGACTCCACATGAGGCAACTCAGGACTTGGCGGAGTTGGGTATACACTTCCACCGACTTCATCTTCTTTTTGAGTATAAGGTTGGAATTCAGCTTCGCATTAGTATCCAGTATTTCCGCTGTCTGATTGACTACTGTGTAGTTAATCTCGTCATGCAGGGCCGGCGGCAGCACTGAGTCCAGCCAGGAAGTCACCTGGTCGAAGACATAGGCTTCGTGCGTGTTGTGTCTCAGACTCAGGGAAGTTCTCAGGAGCAATACAGCCTTGTCGATGGAAAATCTGCGAGGGCCGGAGTCCATTTCACTAGGCAGCGGGTTGGTTTCATGCGAAATATTGATAGAGATATCGTGAGTTTCCTGGTCAGACGGCAGCATCAAAGGCGTCAAATCCTTCAAAGACAGGTAATTGCGGATTTCCAGGACATTTAGCGTATATCCGTCTGATAAAAGCAGCTTTTCACCTACGAACTGCACACTGTGCTTCTTGCCGTAGCGCTTCCACTTGTCGGGGGGAGTGGTGAAGTACAGGGAAACGAACATGTGGGGCGTTTGAGGACGGCCCACGATTTCCATATTAAGCACCAGCGGCTCCCCCAACCTCGAAATAATCATAAACGACCCAAACCTGAATATCGCCGACAGATACAAGTCATCATCCGACCAGCAAATATCATCCATCCACAGCGCATTGTGTCCCTGTTCATCCGGATTCGGCATATCCTCGCCAGTGATGTACTGAAACAAGCGTCTAGAACATGCGTTTTTGGTCTGAGGGGAGTAGAAGACTAAGTGACACATGTACATGTGCATGGAGTTGATGGCGATGGCGGCGAGGGCGCCGGTGTGGTCGTAACGCACTAGGAGGGACTCTCTTTCTGAGCCTTCTTTGTTCCAGTAGTCCACTTCGCCTTGGTAGCGCTGCTGGGTGATGTCGCCCACTTGCAGCATGTCGTTGCCGCCTTTAAGCAGCTTGGAAATATGCACCTGAGTCACACAGGTCTCCAGCACTGACTGCTCCTCCCCTGCACTTTTGATCCACACCCTCAGTATTTTGATAACCTGGCCTTCAATGTCATTGGAAGTGAAGGATACGTCTACGCCGGACCCAGGCGTGTAGGTAGTGGCCACCAGGCTGCTCTTGGAACTGGAGAAGGAGCTTCTGGAGTCCTGGGAAGCGTGGCTTCTGGAAGAGGCGTTGCTTGCGTCAGGAGTCAGTTCAGTGATGCTTTCCCCTGTGATTTGAATCCAAGTGCCTGTGACTTTGTCACTAGTGGGCGTCTTGCTGTAGCGGAGGTAGCGCTGAGCCGTCCACAGCCAAATCTGCTCATCCGGACTGATAATAACCAGCATGTCCCCAGACTCACTAAGGGATATCGGAGGCCCAGTGAGTGCAACCTTGAACTGCCTGTCCTTCGCCTTTATCACAGTCGTGAAAGCTGCCTTCACAATAGAAGGTGTGGAAAGGATCCGAACAGCTGCTGAGACTCGGTTCCAGATGAACAGCTTTCCGTCCTGGGTCAGGCCTGCGACGTGCACGCCGGAGATGGAGACGCCGATGGCCATCAGAGGGAAGGCCAGCTTGGCCAGGGGCATTGGGTACTTGGGACTGAGGCCGGAGGCGCTGGCTTCTGCGAGGCGGTGGTAGTCGTATAGGAAGTAGGGAAACTCAACGTCCTGCAGCAGCTTTACCTTCTTCCAAGGCTTTTTCCGCTGAAACGACACAGCCGCGGTTTTCTTGAGACTGATCATCTTTCCTCCCTCTTTATCGCCCAGAGCCGAAAGAACCAGGTGCCAGGAAACAGCCACTAAAGTGCATACGCAGAAAAGCTGAAAGTAAGCCGAATTCCTACTCGTTTCCCCACCAAGAACTTTCTCTGTATAGTGTATATAGTATATAATTGACCTATAACGCTCCAAATGCAGGCCTCGAATCTACTCCCTTTGCCCACTTCTCGCCGTCTTTCCCTCACTTCCCGCCTCGAGTCTCCCTTTCCTTTAGGGGCGTACGAGGCCCTGAAGCACCGTGTGAGACGTTCCCTAGTCCAGTACCACAGCCTGCGGCTTTCAGTCGATCAAGACCCGGCTTTCCCTAGTGATTTCGAGCCGGCTAGCAAGCAGAAAGCAGTGCTGGAGGCTCTTGCGGGGTCGAGATGGACTTTGAGGGCTTTTCGCTTATAGACTTAATGATAGAACTAATAGCTGCATTTCCCTGGATAGACAATTAAGTGCTGCCAATAGTACTCATTTCCCCTGTTATTTATGACGACTAGGCAAGCATGACTGTTGACAAGGGGGAAATGTATATCTTCCCTGAGGGAAATGGGAACAATGCATATAGGCTTTCACCCATTGGCATGCAGATACAGGCCTACAGCTGTGTGGCTTACTTCTCATGTGTAGGCTAAAATCAGCATACAAACCCACCAAAGTCTCAAAGAAACGTCCTTCAACAGGTCTATTGCAGGCGTAAGAGTCTTACACCTCTCCCACCCCTCCAATCTGCCTCCCAGCCCAGGCCATATCTAACGCATAAAATCGTTAAAGCCATGGAAGTCGCGTCTCTCAGTCCTTCCTCCTCTGCCTCTCTTTCCCCCTGCTCCTCCCCTCTCCCACTACTCAAAGGTCCCTGGACTGCTGCAGAAGACCAGCTCATTTGTGACCTGGTGGAGGACCTGGGTCCCAGACATTGGGCGAGAATCGCTGAAAAGCTGCCTGGGAGGAGAGGCAAGCAGTGCAGAGAAAGGTGGCACAACCACCTCAACCCCACCATAAGGAAGAATGAGTGGGAGGTGGAGGAGGACTTGGCACTCATTGATGCACATGTCAGTCTGGGGAATCGATGGGCGGATATAGCCAAAAGACTGACAGGCAGGACGGACAACGCGATAAAGAACCACTGGAATTCCACGATCAAGAGGAAAATCAAGCTAGCGCTCACAGACAGGGAAGACACAGACCCTGTGGTCAGCTACCTGCGCAGGGTGCTAGCGCTGCACAGTTCCTTACAGGCTTTGGCTGCTCCGGTCCTTTACTACGTCCCGCCGGTCCTATGTCCGTTTGATCCGCTGCTTACTACGAAGCGCATACTTGAGAGTCTTTGCACCTTAGCAGCAATTAACGAGTAGAAACACATTCTGGTTGCCTATATGGTATTGATTTCCAGAGGGTAGGGAAAAGGCATGGCTGCTGGGAGAGCCTAAAAGGCATTCTTCCTAATTCGGTTTCTTCAGTACTTGTAGTCTGTATATTGGATGAGAGATTACTTAGAAATATTGAAACTCGTAACAATAGGTCTTTGAGACGTGTTTCGACCTTGAGACTTATTTCTTTTCTCGCCCAGGACCCATGTCTCCAGCGATATGGCGCATGTCATCTCTAATAAAAATGCATAACAACCAGGTAGGCAGCAGAACAACTACCGCGAAAGGGAAGTGCAGGAAGGGGGAATCCATCGAGCGAAACAGCACTTCCTGGCAATATCTCCCTGGGCTGGACACCAGCCGGCCCCGTACTTCCCAAGTCCCTCGCTCTACCTTCGGCCTGCAGCCTTCCCTTCTCTCTCTTTCCCAAGCGATATCGAACTCCCTTCCTCAGTCTGCCTCTTCCCCCAGTGTTGCAGCGAAGGACTTGTTTCCGGATTGGCTTGCTTCTCGCAAGGACTTTCAAGACGTCCGCATCCAATACGAGCGCTTGGACAACATTGACTGTTTCCTCGTCTGTTCCAAGCCCTCCACCCAGCGCACAGCCTTCGAAACCCAAGCAGTCGTCAAGCTGATGCGGTCTTGTCCCTTCTTCGTGAGTATGAAAGATTACCAGCTGCGCACGATTTCGCATCGCTTTCACTCTGTCAGCTACAGAGCGGGCCAAAAGGTGATAGCGAAGGGGGCAAAGGCGGACTGTCTGTACTTGATAGTGAGTGGCAGAGTGGGGATTTACCTAGAAGAGGGAGTGGCGATGGATGAAGTGATGGAGAGGAATGTGATAGGGGAAACAGCTATCAATACCAGGTCCATTCGGACTGCTACGGTGATTGCGCACTGTGCAGTCAAGGCGTTGCGTCTGACCTACGAGGACTACGACCTCACAGTGTTCAAAATCAAACTCATGGACTTCCAGGCGGTCTCCAGTTTCCTGCGAGGACTCGAGCACTTCCAAGACTGGAACGTCGCCAAGTTGTACCGCCTAGCCTCCGTAATCCTCGTGATGCAGTACAAAAAAGGCCAAACGCTCTACTCCATCGGTGAACCCGCCTCGAACTTCTACGTAATTCAAGAAGGCCAAGTGGAAGTAAAGGTTGAAATAGAGACTGAAAGGACCAACCGCTGGCCTGTGCGAAAGGACCGATGGGAGGAAGTCCGCATGAAGCGCAGGTTCGAAAAGACACTCCGACTATGTGGAAAGGGAGACTTCTTCGGGGAGCAGGAACTGCAGAGCGGCCAGGCTAGAAGAGCCACTGCTATCTGCAAAACTGACTGCATCCTATTCATCATCAAGGACGAGTTCTATAGGGAAATCTTCAGTGACAGGCAGAAAAAGGCCCTCTGCACCAAGTTCGACCAGAGACCTGACACCCCGCAGCTCCGAATTTCCCTGGAGACGGAGAAAAGAGACCTGGTGCAGACCACAGAAGCCATGCTGAATGGGCTAAACACCAACAGTCTCCCTGACGGCCGGGAGTCCTGCGCTGCCAATGTCAACAAGAAGCGGCTGAACTGGGCGAGACTGCTGGTCAGCAGGAGGAAAACGCAGCTGAGGAGAGACCTGCTGGGAGAGGAAAAGTCACAGAGAGAAATAAAGTCGATGGAAGAACTGTAGACCCAGTGTTTCACTCGCTAGAAAGTAGCTGGCTTCTAGGTAGACATGCAGAATGGCTGCAATGATAAGGGAAAGTAGTGAGACCCCGGCCTCTGCAGCTTCTTGTGTGCTTCATAAGACGCTGGCCGCCCGCCTCACTCACTTGCAAGTCTCTGACCTTCGCTGTGTGTTCGCATCTGAAGACTCCGACTTTACGCATAAGTTGGAACTGCTGACAGTCCCCCTGCCTGGCAGCTCCTCAGCAAGCACAGGCAGCTGCCCTCTTCTTTGTGCATTTCCCCCCGAGGTGCTGAGTGCGTCCTATAAGGCGCAGTTGCGGGCGTCGATAGCGAGTGAGTGCTACCTAGGCTGTATGGTGCGTGCGTGTGATTACCCGCTGTGGCAGGATGTGGCTGGGAACGGAGTGGTGAAGGACACGGTGGAGGCGGGCATGAGAGGCATCAAAGAAGGCAGCTCTGTGCTGCTGTACGGTCCTCCGGGCGTGGGGAAGACAATGCTAGTGCGGGCTCTCTGCAACGAAGCCTGCAAGCAGGGGTTCCGCTGCTTCTGGCCCACGTCCGCAGACCTGATGTCCAAATATCTAGGCGAAAGCGAGCGTCTGCTTAGAGCGCTTTTCTCTCTGGCTCGAGAACAGCGCCCGTCTCTCCTCATTTTCGACGAAATCGACTGTCTAATTCGCAAGCGAAGTAACGCAGACAGCGAAGCTGAGCGGAAAATGAAGGCGGAGTTCCTGCACCAAATGGTGAACTTGCAAGGAATTGTGCTGGTTGGGACTACGAATATGCCGTGGGAACTGGACATTGCGGGTTTGAAGCGGTTCAATAAGCTTTTACTGGTGCCGATGCCGGATGTCAACAGTAGACGAGAGCTGTTTTGGCAAAGATTAGGGGAGTCGTGGGTCTGCAGTCCTGCTGAAATGCAGGAAATCCTGGAGCAGACCCAGGGCTACAGTGGCTCTGACTTGGAAATAGCCTGCAATGAGGCACTGTTGCGGGCTGTGAAGGCAGCGGATAGTGCGAAGTATGTGAAGAAGGTGGGAGGGGAGGAGAACCAGTGCTGGGTGCCCTGCAGCTCGGATGACCCGGAAGCGGTGGGGAAGGATGAGGCGGACTTTCTGGCTTCAGGGGCGAGAGTAGGACAGGTGACAGCCACTCTGCTCCTCTCCAGTCTGCGTAACTGCAGACCCACTGTCCTGCCCTCCAAGCTGTCCCTGTACTCTCATTTCCTGTACAGCCTGGGACTGGCAGCCCAGCCTAGCACCTCCCCCGCCCAAGTCCTTTCCTACTTCTGCTAAGCAGTTCTTGTTATTGCTAATGGCTATTTCTTTCATACTCCGCAGCCGAGCAGCCGAACAAAAGGCGTTCGTAGGCTTCCAACGTTGCACGGAGATGCACATTTTCCGCAGTGACTTCGTGCAGCTTGTTCCTCAACTCTGTCACAGTATCAGTGTTCGGAGGGGACGCAGGACCAATTGGAGTCTCAACAGGCTCGAGTTTCGGTATATGCCGACTCACGAGTGCTTCCAAAACAGTATATGCAATACCTCGTTTAGGCAGATTAGCTGCTTCTTGCATAGTGACCCGCTCAGGTTCTCCACTGCCTCCTTGCGCCCACTGAGTGGCTTTTAGGGCTGGTAATAGGCCGATGCAGGGAGGATAAAGGTCCTCGGCTGCTTCACTTCGCTTTGGCTTTATTGCAATTTGACTCAAATTCTCGTCGATTAGACGAAGAATTCGCTGCATTTCCCCGGAACCGGGGTTCAACCTGCGCCTGGGAAGCAGGGAAAAGCCCTTCACAGCCCCTGGACAAGCGCAAGTCTCCAGTAGCTGCAGTCCAGGAGCGGTTTCAGTGAGCTGGAATAGGCTAAAACTGCGATCTCCCTTGCCTACCACGAACAAAAAGGGCAGGTCTGCCTCCACAAAGGGGTACAGGACGCCTGTTCCATTGCTAACCAGGTCAAATCCCAAAGGTTTCCCTACGTTCCTCAAGTCCCAAATAGCGACTTTCCGGTCTCCGTTCTTCGCAAATCCGCAAGTAACGAGGCTATCAGCCCTGCTGCTCCAGGATATTTTAGCAGGCTTAGCCCCGTCATGAGCCTGGTACTGCACTACAGTATCATTCGTCCGAGGGTCGATTAGTCTGATAAGTTGGTCTTTCCAGCTGGAAGCCAGGAGACTGCCAGTGCGGTTCCACTGTAGACTGTGGCAAGGGGTGTTTGCAGGCTGTATGGAGTAAAGCGCTGCAGCCCGCTCCAGTGCCCAGACTTTGAGTGTATTGTCTTGGGAGGCTGAGGCGGAAATGAAGGCGGCGGAAGGGTTGAAGGAGACGGCTGTAACTTTCTTGCTGTGGCCTTGCAAAGTTACTAGAGGGGTGGATAGGTCTTGGGAGAGGCCGTTTTCCGGGTATTCCCACAGCTTCAGAGTACAGTCCTCCGAGGCCGTCAAAAGCTGCAGGTCATTGAACGGGTTAAAGTCGAAGTCCAGCACTGCGCCTGCATGTCCTCGAATGAGCGGCTTAGCAGCTCCCACACTGCCTGTCTCCTCCGCAGAAAAGACTGCTACTGCAGAGGGCTGCGCATCCCATATCACCGCAGTATAGGACCCGTTGCTCTTCACGACTTGTCCTTCCACTGTCCCTGGAAACGCCCGGATTCCTAGTAGGTTCGGACCTGTGTCTTCGACTTGAAGGCGCCGGAGAGCTGGTCTGCCTGCCATTCCTAGTGAGACTTTTTAGCTTCAATGGCTCGGTAGTAGGGCTCGTTCGTGCCCAGGACAGAGTCCCAGAGGGTGAAGAAAGAGCCGAAGTTGCCGGAGTTCTGACTGTGGTGGAAGGCGTGATATTGGCTGCCGGCTGAAAAGGGCAGCAGTCGGAACGGACTCCACCCTAGCTCATACCCACTATGCCCATCTATCGTCTCTCCATCTCTGAGCACCACCCACAGCCAATACGTCATGATATGGACTCGACTGCCCAGTAGTTTCGGCCCTAGACCCACTGGCAACATATTCCCCAGCACGAACTCTACAGGGTGGGCGTACAGAGCTGCGTATGCAATTGTAGAAGTGTACTCGTGATGTTGCTTGTGAACCAAACGATACAAAGAACGAGTGTGCAGCAGCCTATGCAGGAAGTAAAACGAACAGTCCTCAACAACCATGAAAAAGACCATCTGAGTAAGGATTTCCCAAGTCGAAGGGTACGAGGCTCGGTCTAGCCGGAAATATACTCCACTAAGCGAGTCGATGTACATGGAAAGCGGTGCAAGTACATGTAGATTTAGCAGGATAGTCACTAGAGTTTTGCGCTGCTGGAGAGACCAGGCCTTGGGGTTGCTTTCCCAAGGCCAGGGTTGGAAAGCTTGCGCTTTGCAGCGCTCGAGGGAAGCTGGGCGCCAGCGATAAACGATTGATACTAGGGCAAACAAACTCCAAAGCACTACCACATCCAGCAGGAAAGTGCCGAACACCACCACATGCTGCTCGCTCCCCCACACACCCACATAAGCCTCGTACTGCCCTTCCAGCACTGCAGGCAGCACCACGAAATAGAGCCCTGCGAACACCAGTGCTGTGCATAGACTCCACCCCTTGCGTACGTAGCGGTTCAATTCACGCTGCAAAACCCCCATTTCCTCTATGCCAGGGACATTACCCACATACCAGAAGTCAAGTATGTGGGTATGCACTCACTTTGAGCCTAGCATACAGCTATGGTAAATCTGCTAGAAAGCCTTTGAGCGTCAGACTCATCTCCCGCTTCTCATCATCCGCAGCGTCTATGCCTCTGCGCAGCACTGCTTGCCGCAGACGGAAAGTTTGTGCGAAGTCAGAGACTTCTTCACGTGCTTTGCGAGGACTGCTTTGCAGTGACTTGCCGATTTCCTCCACCAGTGACTCCATTTCCTGGGACTTCTCTTCCACGAAGCTTTCCGTCTGCCTCAGCAGGTCTTCCTTTGCTTGCAACTGGCCGTCCTTGGCTAGCAACTCTGCCCGCAACAGGCGTATTTCGCTTTCCTTGTCCAAAGGCACGGAGGCTCGTAGTGTGACTTCCCAGTGCTGCAAGCGGGCTGCCTCCGCCTCTTGCTGGTGCTGAATCAGCTGGGTCTCGTGCAGGAAATCCGCCTTGGCCTGTTCCAAGCGTTTTTCAGCGCGCTGGACATGTTCTAGCTTGGCGAGTGCGGACTCCCACAGCCGGGTGGCTCGGGCTTGCTCTGCGGAAGGGAGGGATTGCTGGGCTTTTCGGAGGGAGGCTTCTCGGCTAGACAGCATTGCATCTAGTATCAGGTCTTCTACGACGTCTCTGCAGAAATGAGCGGGTTTGTCTCTGGCATCGAGGGCAGCGGCTTTGCGTTGTAGGTCCTTTTCAGCCTTCACTAGGGCCTTTTCTTGGGCCTGCAGATGCATGGCCCGTTCCTCCAGCAGCCGTTCTTCTTGCAGCAAGTCATACGTCCTGCGCTCCAACTCCACTGCCGCTTGTTTGAGGTCTACCTCCATCTTCTCTAAGCGCGGGTTGCGGCTTCTGGTCTGCAGCTCTCGCTCCAGACTCTGAATCCTGTCTGCGGCCTCGAGCTGGATCTGCTCCACATCTGCTTCTCGCCTCTGCACTGCGGCTAGACGTGCGTTCAGTTGCCTTTCGCTTTCTCCTATTGCCTTGTAGTGCTCTTCCAGGCCTTTCCCCAGCTTTTCCAGGGTCTCCAGCTTCTCCTTGAGACGTCGGAGCAGCATAGTGGCTGCATAGGACCCTCCTTGCAAAGTCGGAGTAGAGGGATTCATCTGCGCCAATACGCCTCTCAACATGCGCTTTATGTCTGCATTCAGGTCCTGCAAGTCAGTGGTAGAAGCAGTCGATGGAGAACGCGAAGTGCGACGACGTGCACTGGTCTGCGCTTCAAAGTGGTCATTGCTGAAGGAAACCTCTGTGGCTGGTTGTTGGTTTTCCTTGATTTCTGCTTTGCGCCGGGATATGAAGTCGGTGAGTCGCTGGTCGTGGGAGGTGAACTTGCCCAGGTAGTTATTGAAGGAAGTGGGTCGGTCCATTTCTACTGTTAGTGAGCTGTTGAGGACAGCTAACCCGGCCTAAGCACCGAAACTGCACTCACCCAAAAGAATGCTGTTTCTGGACTTTACTAACTGAGCAGACTTCCAACTAGGGCAATTCTTCGGACTTCCGAAAGCAATTCCAGACAGACCGAGGCGGACTGTCATCCTCTCCGCTGCTCTTACTAGGGAAGCACCAGCGAGACTGCGTCTTTTCCGAGCCCTTTTTGCTGCTGTCGCCATCCCGCTTGATCTTCTGCTCCATCACTGCTCTTGCGGCCTGTAAAAGAGGGCAAGTTTCACTGTTTCGATCGCTTTGCACATAGGTCATATTGTGCTTCTTCGCGAAGGCTTGTCCTTCTTCAGAAGAGGTGACTACATGCAAGTCATGATGTGTGGCGATGAGAAAGAGCGGCAGCTGGGCAAATAAAGGACTCAGTTCATCCACAAGTTTGCCCATTAGATGGAAGGAAGAGGTGTCATTTTGAGCGAAGACGAAGACCAGAGCCTCCAAGGACCTGAGTAGCATAGGCAGAAACATGTGGTTGACTTCGTCCCCACCTAGCTCCCAAATTAGTACTCGGGTGGTAGAGGCGCCTAACTGCTCGATCTTCGTCCTGCAGTCTATGCCGAGGGTTGGTACGTATTCAGGCAGGATGTCGTTGTGGGCCCAGCGAGCTAGTAGTTCTGACTTGCCTGCAGCCGGGGCCCCGAGGAGCAGCAGTTTAATTGTAACCAGCGGGAGATCCGCTTCTAAGTCCATGTTAGTTTACCTAAGAAGTGTCCTCTCTTAGAGCTGTACGCACTGCCAATTGCGCTCTTACAGTCACCAATCCAATTTCCCCCTCCCCGTCTATGTTCATCACAGGGATTTTCCTTGCAGAGAAGAGAGTCAAAGCCTGGGCTGTATCGTGGTGGTAGGTGGCAATTCGCTTTTCAATGGCTGGGATGGTGTCGTCACTGCGGCCTTCATTGCGAGTAAGCAGTCTCCGCCGCAGTTCGCTGTCTGATACTTTGAAATGCAAGACAGCCGCTACTTTCGCGTCCGTGACAGTGAAGAACCACTGGTCGAAATTGTCCTTATTCCTGGGAAACCCGTCGATCAGGTAGACAGGGACAGACCCCGATTTCTGCATTTCGCTCCTAAGCAACGCAATTGTGATCTGTGCAGGGACAATTGAGCCTTGGTCCAGACAAGCAGTGATCGTAGGAGCATGCGGAGAGCCTGTAGCAACTGCTTGCCTCAGAAGTGCCCCAGCAGATAAATGCTTCATACTCAGAGCAGCAGCTAGCAGTTTGCACTGTGTGCCTTTGCCACTGCCTGGTCCGCCCAGAGTGAACAACACTTTCCACATATTTATTCGCTACCGCCTTCCAGCTGTTCCACCACACGCACCTGTGCGCCCTCGCTCACGTTGTAGTCCTCCAGCCGCTTCTCGGAATCCAGCACAACGCCATTGAACTCCAGCTCCAGAAACCCTCTGCCTGGATACTGCATTGCTACCATCCGACGGAACTCCTCGACACTGGATCCCTGTACACATCGTAGTGTCTTGCTGGACAAGCCATTTGACACTTGCACTTGAATAGTGTTCTGGGAAGTGTCATTCTTCTGTTGCAGCATCAACATGTCGCCATCGCTCACTCCCAGTTCTGTGAGTCGCATCTCATCTCTCAGTACCTGCGGTCCAAAGGTGAGAATCTGCAGGTGCGGCTTAATGCATGTAGGCGCTTTTAGTACTTGCTTGATTTGCGCAACAGTCGTGCTTTCCGAAAAAGGCAGTCGGATCTCCTCGCCGTCAAAGCTGATGTTGACATAGGCGCTCAGTATCTCTGGCCGCACACTCATATTAATATGCAAGCTTTCGACAGTAGACCTGCAGCTGGAACCACTTCACTGGCTAGTGAGGACGCCAAGTCCTGCATCGCGCCTCTGCAGAGACAGAACTCCACGCCTGCAATAGTCAAACGCTTCCGAAGGGCGGAAGAGCCTGGCATGAAGACAGTACACTGGGGTTTGGCGGACAGGAAACTGCCTCCAAACGGCTTCGCGTATGGTCGAAAGACGTATGGAAGTGAGCACGTAGATGACGTGTTCCAGTCGCAGCAGCTGTCAGGCTTTGGGGAGTTCAAGCAAGAGGTGCATGAACGGGTATATGCTTCAACCTTCAGAGAGCCGCTGGGCAGGTCTCTGCAGCGAGGGTATGTACTGCCTCGGGTTGTCAGTCAGCCCAACTTCCGCTTCGGAGTGGCGCAGCCTCCAGGCGACTCAGCGAAGGAAATCATAGCTCCCAAGGGGGGTAGTCTGGAAAACAGCAGTAAAGACGCAGCCCAGTACCTCAAATCGCATGGCTCTATTCAAGTGGGCGAGCAAACATCTCGCAACTACCAGTGGCCCTTCGACCCCCGTGAACATCGCTTTGGACTGAGGGATGTAGTCAGGTCTACTGAGGATGCACTGCAGCCTGCAATGCAGAAGACTCAAATCGGCGCAAGACGCAATGAGGAGTTTCGACAGACAGTTGGGGAAATGCTGGGTAGGAGTCGCAACCTGGGTACTGGAGTACGTGTCGCCCCTGACTACGCCTTCGGGAAGTCGCCTGTGAAGCCAGAGTGGACTGCAGGCCAGTGCATTACTGGAGAGCCGAGACCTGAGGCTCTCCTGCCAGACAGAGACTTGGGCAAATCTCTACGCAAAGGCTTCCGCAATGTTCCCAAGCCTGGGGACGAGGACCGCCCATTTGGCGTTCCTTCAGTGCGGTACGACCTGCCCAAGCGTTCCCAGCGGTCTGTTACTGATGCACAGAACTACGGGGACGACGCTACAGCAGTGGAGGTGATTTTCCCTGACAACTGGCTGAGGTATGGGCTTAGTCCTGATGAAATGGTGCGTGCGAGAGACAAGGAGGAAATTAGAGACTTGCTGCAAGCGGCGGGAGTGAACCCGGGCAGAGGGCAATTTGAAGCTATTCATAGTAAGGCGCAGAGAGCAGCTGGACAAGACCGAGTCTCGCTACGAGACTGGGCTACCGCCTACCAGTGGTTCGTAGACCGGGCGCTTCTAGACCCTATTAAGTAATGAAGTGGGTGGAATGGGCTCTATGGCTACGGAGCTGTGCACTGCCGTGGACTCGGCGTAAGCGGGATCTGCGCTTTTACCATGCGTTGCCGCTATTTGCATACAACTGTGTGCTGTACTGCGCTTTGGACTATGTGGAAATAGGAGACCCGCATGGCTTTGCAGGAGTGTGGGACACCACTTCGATGAATACGTTCAAATCACTCCCCTATCGCATATACTGCAAGGAAAAGCATTAGGTAGACATACAAAGACTTCTCAGTCCTATAGTGAGAATTGCCTAGCTAAGGAATGTGTAGGACTCCAAGCTGAATCGGTCCACTCTTCCGTTGGTCGCAATAAGGACTAGCGAGTCCACAATCATAGGCGGCTGACTGCTCCAACAGCTCCACTCAGTGGACGATAGGCGGAATTTTCCCTTCTTTGCATCGATTTTCCACTGCCACAGTTGTTTCCCCCCTGTCAGCATATAGAGTTCTCCTTTGCACACAAAAGAAACCGAAAACCACTTTTTGATTTGAGGTGGTAGGGAAATCGACAGCACTCGAAAAAGCTCTGTCTCAGGACTGAAAGTCTCAATGCTCCTGGTAAAGGCGCATGGCAAGTAGATGAGAGTACGGAAAGTGCAGGGAGTGAAGCCATATCTAGGCTCCTGCATGTCGTTCAAAGGCAGCCACTGCTCTTCTCCCGATATGTACTTCTCACAGCACTTCAGACCTTCGAGGGATTCATCTTGTCCTCCGAAGACATAGATGCAGTCTTCGGCTGTGGCTACTCCAGCGTAGGCCCGGGGTGTGAGGAGAGAAGCAATGGAAGTGAGTTGAAGTGAGGGCAAGTCTAGCTCATATACTTCACTGGAAAGAGGCAATCCTCCCAAACAAATCAATGTGTCTCTAGCCACTTGAATGTAGCTCCCTCCTGTACCGAAATTTGCAGCAAGCTTGTGCTGGGTGCATTGCTGGGACTGGGTGTCGTAAAGCTCAACTCGATTATCACATACTGCTGCAAACAGTTCAGCGGTCTCTGAACTAGGGAATGAGCAGTCAGCAACTAAGTGTTTCACTTCCTCTGGGCTTTTGAAGCGCTCGCATAGAGTGAGCAGGTTGTTCTGATGGGAAGCGCAAGTGAGATAGAAAGGACCTAGGTCCGGAGCAGTGATGGAGTAGTGGAACACTTGTAGTTCTTCAGCAGGCAGAGTCCAAAGTGCCTGAGCCAAGGCATTCGCAGGCTCTGTGCCTTGTTCCAGACAGCCCAGTGTTTCTTCCACTGCTGTTTCAATAGATACACTGAGTTCTTCCTTTTCTGTGTGCAGTTTGTTTTGCCATGAACTGCGGTAGTCAGTTAGGCTGTCGATGCATTTCTGTATCATGCTATCGAACTCGCGAGAGAACTGCTCCATTCGTATTAAGTTGCTGCGCAGTCCGGTTGCTCTCTTTTCTAAAGCTTCGCTTTTGCGCATGTAGTCCTGGACATTGTGGGTGAGTGCTGCAATGGGGATAGTGTGGTGAATGATGCGAGGGGATTTGGCGTAGTGACGGGGAAAGCAGTCTATGCAGAAGAGTGTGGATGGCTCAGAGCAGTTGCAGAAGTGAGAGGCAGGCTGACCCCGGCACAACATGCAGGTGCGGTTGCTATCTCCCTGGGCGGCCATGCTATTACTCCTACTAAATGAAGGTGTTGTACTGCAGACTGAACTTCTCCACACCCTTGTTTTCGAAGTAATCATTGGCAATGAGAACCAGTGTATCCACCACTAACGGTGGCTGAGTGCTGCAACAGCCCTTAGCTGTGGCAAATAAGCGGAACTCTTTTTCAGATCCAACCTTCAACTTCCCCATCTGTTTTCCCGAAGTCAGGACGTAGAGTTCTTCATGAACTACGAAAGCGACAGAGAAAGAGCCCTTCATTGTGGGAGGAAGTGAGACTGGGAATACGCTGAAATCCTCTGTCACAGGACTGAAAATCTCTATTACGGTAGTAGAGAGAGAGCAAAGCAGGTATATGGAAGTACGGAATACGCAGGGAGTAAAAGACATTCTAGCGTGCTGCATGTCTTTCAACGGGTGCCAGTGTCTATCCTGCAGTCCGTACTTCTCACAAGACTTCAGATGAGTGTAAGAGTCGTCCCCGCCTCCAAAGACATAGACGAAGTTAGAAGCAGTGGCGACTCCTGCGAACGCTCTAGGGGTGCGGAGAGGAGACAGTGGATTGAGTTGGAGAGAGAGAAGGTCCACTTCATACACTGCAATGGAAGGCGGATCTCCACCCAGGCAAAACAGTGTGGTGCTACTCAGAGAAACGTAACTCCCTCCTTTACTAAAGTTCACAGGAAGGATATGATGAGTGGACTGCTGAGAGTTCAAATCGAACAGCATCAGGTTATCATCCCACACAGCAGCGAATAGTCTCGAAGGAAGGTCTACGACTCGTGCTTTCGATTGCTCGTGTAGCTGATTGCTGGCACTCGTGCAGAGCTCCTTCAGGTAGTTTTGGTAAGTAACACAGGTCTGCAGCAAATCTTCCACGTCAGGCCGAGTCACTGAAAAGTTGACCACTTGCAGCTTCTCAGGAGGGAATATCCACAAAGCTAGTGCAAGCAAATTCACAGGCTGACTACCCTCTCCAAAGCAGTGAGTGCATTCATTCACTGCTTCTTCGATCAGAAAGCGGAGTTGTTCCTTCTCTGTCTGCAGAAACCCCAGCCACCTGCTACGGTACTCGGTCAAGTAATTCACACATTGCTGCATGATTTCGTCGAAGTCAAGGCAGAACTGTTCCATTCGCTCCACATTGCTACGCAGTGCATCCGCTGCCTTGGCCAGTGCCTCAGACTTTCTGCGGTACTCATCAGGGTTGTGGTTAAGTGCCGCAATGGGCATGACTTGGTGAATGGCTTGTGAGTACTTGGCGGTATGGCGGCCCATGCAGTCGAGACAGAAGAGTGTAGGCGGACCGAGACACCTGCAAAAGTGGTTGGCCTCGTTTTCCTCGCACATCTGGCAGGTTCGGTTACTTAGTGCCCATGGATGACCCTGGCCTGCCATGGCTACTATTACATCTTCACTGCTTCTATAGCGAAACATATTGAGTTGGCAAAAACCAGCAATTGTACATCTCCCTTCTAGTCAGCGGTATGAGTCGTATAATATAAGGCCAAACACTCATAATACCTATAGTAAGCCGATTATAAAACTCGAGTTATATCTATATGGTATTAGCGCTAATTGTTGTCCCTCCTTTTCCTTCCTATCCTACAATATTCCAATTGACTCTGGTGATTTCTAATCACGGGCTCGAAATGATGTTAAGGAATGTGGCAATCAGGACAGTGCCTTTCTGGTGCATAAGGAAAGTTACAGACGAATCTAGATATTAGTATATGGCTGAATTGCGTCTTCTTGCAGATGCACCTGTCCTGTTTAGATGAAAGTGAGGCTGCTCCCTACTCAGAGTGAAAAACCG
>Ga0247837_1001135_pt1 | contig 56859 bp, 48 predicted proteins | sample LaCtaG_2_FD_187115 | JGI IMG/M metagenome (GOLD analysis project Ga0247837, IMG submission 187115) | Freshwater microbial communities from meromictic Lake La Cruz, Castile-La Mancha, Spain - LaCruzMarch2015_14.5m | ecosystem: Environmental > Aquatic > Freshwater > Lake | place: Spain: Castile-La... | reverse complement strand
AATTGGGACTATCAGTACAACACACTACGCCCAGTAGACTGTACTGCGCCAGTCACAGGGTGTTCCTCCCCAAATGTCTGCACCACAGCCGCAATGCTGATACGCAGCAGTCTCTCTACCTCTGCGAAGTCTCCACAGCCATAGGAGAGCCTGTAAGTTCTGCACTTGCAGGGACTCTAGGGAGACGCTTTCTTCAGGCTCTAGACTCTGAAGGATTTTCTTGGTCTCGGCGTAGCGCCCGAACCACATATAGTGCATAGCGAAGAAGCAACGCACCATATACTGCTGAGTCCTTTCCAGTCCCACAAGGCCCCAGGTGGAGAGCAAATTCAACAACAGCAGTTCCACTTCTACGAAGCTGGACTCCTTTAGCTTCAGCCGAATCAGTGTGAACAGTTGATCTAGGCTCCTGGTAGCTCTATCGGTGCGGCCTTGTGTAAAAGCGTGGAAAGAGTGATGTAGCGCACCTCTTCTATCAAGGGACGGTCGTGTGGGTTTCGACTGAGCATTGAGCGGAGCAACTTGAGCAGAGCAGGGGAGTAAGGCAAACCCTGCATTTCTGCCTCCATTGCACAGTCAAAAGCCTCTCGCTGTCTCCAGGCACTTGATAGACTTGTCGGTTCTCTTAGCTTGGCTAGATGCAGCAAAGTCATTCCCAGTGAGCACACGTCACTTTGAAACAGATCCACTTCAATTCGCTCTCCAAGCAGGCGCACTCTCATTTCAGGACTCATATATAGGAGAGTAACATCTCCAGTCACACTGACAGCAGCTTCTGCATCACAGGCGGACCCGAAATTCCCCAACTTGTACTCTCCACTGTCCACGAAGATGTTAGCAGGCTTGATGTCGAGATGTGCAACTCCTTGCAATTTAGCGAATACAAGAGCATCGGAGACATTATCCAAAATCTGCAGTAGTTCCGATTCGCTATAGGGTTTGGACAGAACTGAGCGATTCTTTAGGTCTGCGCCAAGGTCTCCCTGCAGTGCCTCCAGCACTAGACCTACTTCGTACTCATTTCTAGACCCCGGTCGAAGGGCGAAGTCGAGGAGTCTGCAGACGTGGAGACTTTCCACTTGGGTTTGCAGCGAGGCTTCGTGAATCGGGTAGTTCAGGTTCGAAAGACTGGTATGGTACAGCTTTACAGCAATCTGTCGTCCTAGGAAGCCTGTTTTCGCTTGATACATCTCAATTTGGCTGAGTTTCTTCAAATCCTGATATAGGCTCAGATAGAGCCTCGTTAAGTCCAGGAAGGACTGCTGTATGCAGGAAATTCCGAACATCCATATGTTCAAATTGTTCCAGAGTCCACTGGACTTGATATCTCCGCGCAGTCGCCTTGCTCTGAGTCACCTTAATAACTTTGAGAGCGCCAGGAACACTGCCTGTCCTGACCAGATGAAAGGTGGATTTGAGGTGTGTGTCGGTCTCTGCTAGACTGAGGCCAGTGTAAGTGACTGTTAGCAGGGCCTTGCCACATGAATTGCCAGCACCTTGCAGTCGAATCTGAGGACTGGAATGCACGCAGGAGGGCTCTTTGCGCATTAAAGATAGCTAAGTAGTGATAAAGAGTGCATTCGGCCTTAGAAAGAGAGATTAATTCTGGTTGTGACATATGCAGACTAAAAATAGGCATTGTCTCGATACTTCCTGGCAACTAATAGATTAGCCTTTACTCAAAAAGCGACCTGATCCGAACAAGCTTCTAATGGCTGTTTGTGGCTATACTCCTAGCAAACTCTTGAGGTCGGTTTCGCAGGTCTTGGCGTTCTGCACGTCGCTCCAATTTCGATACAGCCGCTGCGCCTCCCGCATCTTCTCAATGGCTTCTTCCCTGCGGCTGGTGCGGTTATACACCACTCCTAGTTCGTAGAGGCAGTGGGCATGCTCTAGAGTATGAAAATACCGCTTCCCGAGAGTCTCTTCTGCCTCTTTATACGTCTTTTCCGCTAATTTCCACTGGGAGTTTTCCCTATATATCGCAGCCAAACGTCTTCTCGCTAAAGCCACTATATAGGACTGATTGGTCTGGTCCAGTTCCAGTGCTTCAAGGTATCTGCTGGCAGCTTCATTTTTCTTCCTCTCGATATTGAGCTGAATAGCCTTCAAACACAGTAAAACTGCCTGGCTTTGAAGACTATCCGGCTCCATCTTTGCAGTCCACTTTTTAATGAGGCTGTCTCCTTTATCTGCTGTCTTGCGATTCTGCTTATAATGCGACATTACGCAGAAAAATAATAATCGGTACTTTTCGTAGTTTTCATGCAAGTTATCGTGTCTTCTTAGCGCCCCTTCACACATTTCCACGACTTTCGTCCACTGACCAGACTGAACGTATACTTCTACGATTGCATTGGTCAACTCCAGTGCCAACAGAGACTCCGAGTCGATCATCAGTTGCGTGCTTAGGCCCTGTTTCAGCACAGTTACAGCCTCAGTTTGATTGCCAAAGTAAGCGTGAGTGTAGCCCAGTCTAAGGCTCAATCCTGGATTTGCAGGGCCGATGGCTTGAATTAAACTCCTGCTGGTCTCCAGGTTAGTCAGTGCTTGGAAAAAGTCCAAAAGCTTCTTTGCCCATTCGCAAGTAGTGCTCAGCATTGTATTCCTGGGTCGGTAAAACGTACCAGCACAGGGGAAGTAGGAGCAGGAGTAGTGGTAATGCAAGAGACCAATATAGGAAACTTGGCTGTTTGTGGCTTGTTATTGGAGTGTCTTCGCTTTGAAAATAGTCAAAGACAGCCTCGATACAAGCTCCTTGATAATTGCCATTTAGCAGCTCAGATAGTCCAGAAGTCTTCGAGCATAGACCCAGGTCTTTCAGACTCAAGCAAAACTCCTTTGTTGTTAGAAGCTTCTCGACATTTCTCATACTTTCTTCCAATTTATCCTTAACGACTGCGTACTTTCCCAACAAATCGGCTGATTTACTAGAGGTTTCGATTTCTCTTCGGCAGGCGTTTTTCAATATATCCAAGTTTATTAAGCCTATCCGCTGTTGACTGTCTCTCTCCTGAAAGACCTGATGATCCTCACGAGAACTGATAAAGTCGAAACCTTGCACAGGGAAAACAGCGAATCTCTTTTCAAGGAAGTTGGCAGCATGGGTTTTGCATATTTTGGGCTTGCCAGGCATTAAAACGAAGCAGGTCGCTGGCTCGCCGCATTGGCTCTGTTCACAGTAGAAGTTCGATGGGTGCATGGCCAAGTCTATATTTTTGCAAATATGGGAAACGTGTATGGGCAATGGAAGAGACGAACCAGCTGCTGAGACTTGATTTTACGATTTATATAGTCAGTAGGAAACAGCCAGAATAGGTCTCAGTTTCTTTATCAATCCAGCATTTCAACGACTGTTGATAGCTTCTTTCTCAGAAAATCTAAGGACTAATTTCGCAGGTGCGCAGAAGTATTCTTCTGAGCTAAATCCTTACATCCGCAGCAAATTCTATAATGGCTATAGCCTTGTTTGTCTGTCTTGCTGCCTATAAAAATGTCTCGCTACTTCCGACTCAGCCATTTTGGCTTCGAGACGCCGAGCGACTCAGAGGAAGAAGAGCCGCCCCTCTCCACGGCTCTAGCTGGCTCTGCAAGCGAAGTTGCTGACTTAATCACTACTCAGCGCGCTCTCCTTGCCACTCAGAGTTTTCGCTTGCAGCATCAGCGGCAGCAGTTCCGAGCCCAAATACAGGGGAGGCAGGAAGCACTGAGGCGAGAGCGGGCCCGCTGGGAGTTGCGGGAAGAGCGAGCCGCTGCCTGCTATGTGCCGGAGGAAGAGGTGGTGGAGCTGGACCTAGGCGGCCAGGGCCAGGCCACCACTTCGTTGCGAACGCTCAAGCGCTTTCCTGAGTCAGCACTCGCTGCCATGTTCAGCGGACGCCACCCAGTGCTGCGTCATAAAGGGCTGGCTCTGGTAGACAGAGACCCTGTGCCCTTCGCTCAGATGCTCGCCTTTCTGCAGACTGGCCGACTGCCCCGTGCCCTCACCGCTGCACAGGAGGCTGCTTTCAGAGCGGAACTCGACTTCTGGGGTATTCCCTCCGCTCCAACACCAGTGACTCTGGAGTTCGATCCCAAGTGGTGCGCAGAAACGCTCCGTGCAGAGGGCTCTGTAGTGCGCAAGTCTAGTGAAGCTCACGGCATTGTCCTGACTTCCCACCCTCTCAGCGCTTCCTGCCCTAATGTGAACTTCCAGGTTCAGCCCGAAAGTGAGCGACAGTTTCGAATGTTCCTCGGACTAGTCCGCAGAGAAGTGTACCAGCCACGCTTCCTAGTCTCCCTGCTGTGGAAAGACGCCCCTTGCAGCTACTACTGGGACGTGCTCAACAGCAAGTTGATCAAGACAGACGAACGCGGCCAGCATCGATGTCAGCAGGACTACGGCTGCCTGTGTGAAGCGGCAGACGGACAGTTCGGCATACACTACGATGCAGCAGCTCGCACAGTGTCCTTCTCGAAGAGTCGTGCAGACCAAGGTGTGGCCTTCACCGACGTGCCTGAAGGTTTGTACCCTGCACTGGACTTGTGGTTCGCTGCAGGGTCTGTGACCATCTTGTAAGTATTGAGAAGGCCAGGTATGCAGTAGAGCTAACAGAATATGGGCGCTTGCTGCCTTGACCCTCGACTCCCTGATCTCGAAGTCACGACTGTGCACTCCTTCAAGGCACAGCTCGCCAAGGCGGTGGATCGCCAGAGTACGGATGCTCCTGTCAGCAAAAACCCTCGCCGCCTACTCAAGAAGAAAGTCGCTCTTGGCAAGCGTCAGAGTCACGATAGTGCGGAAATACCCAACGCCTTAGTGCTTGACCGAGTAAAAACATCCGAAGATAAGCACTTGATTGCTTCCGCACTGAAAACGCACTTCATCTTCACCTCGTTGACAGAGGAACAGCGGGACTTGGTGATCGAGGCAATGAAGCTGTACAGCATTCGAGACAACGAAGTGGTGTTTGAGGAGGGACAGCCTGCAGTGAACTTCTTCGTGCTGGCCTCGGGGAGAATGGAGGTCACAAACAAGTCGCAAGTACTGGGGATCATTACGCCGGGTCACGGCTTCGGAGAACTCGCCCTGCTCTACGACACTCCGCGCACAGCCACGGTCACAGCTCGCAAAGACTCCACTCTCTGGGGCATTGACCGTAAGACGTTCAAAAGCTTTGTGGAGAAAATCCAGAGCCAACAGTATGAGGAAAACCAGCGCTTCCTGGACAGCATTGAAGTGTTTCAAGTGCTCACTCGCAAGGAAAAGGACAGTCTGCTCATGCTGCTGAAGATCTCCACCTTCACTCCTGGAGCACGTATAGTGACTCAAGGAGAGACTGGAAACGTGTGCTTCATCATCAAAGAAGGTATGGTGACGTGCGAACGAGACGGTCGAGAAGTGACGCGTCTGGGCAAAGGCGAGTTCTTCGGAGAACAGACAGTGCTGTACGGGGGCGTGAGAACTGCCACAGTGATAGCACAGGGAGTGGTGAAGTGCCTTTCCATTGGGCGACAAGACCTGCAGAAAGCCCTGGGCAGCTCATTGCTCCAGGTAATCTATCGCAACTCTCTACGCATCAGCTTCGACCGCTGTGTCTCTCTGCGCAAGCTCGGCACAGAACAGTGGGAACAACTCATCGCTGCTATGCGAATCTCTTCACATGTGCAGGGACAAGTCATCATCCCAGCAGGGACTCAACAAGACGCAGCACTGTGGATAGTGCTGAGAGGAGAACTGGCGCTACGAGGCAGTGCGGAGGTGCTGGCCTCCACCTTCACTGTGGTGGGAGGGGGCGAGTTCAGCTCTTCAGAGCGCTACTCGGAAGACGTCATCGTCAGCAGCGAAGGGGCAGATGTCGCTCGCATGAGTCGAGAGGAACTCGAAGAGTGCCTGGGAGGGTCACTTGCAGTGGCCACAATGCACAGTCAGGCTTTAGATGTGTTGGCGCGCATACAACTGCTGCGAGGCTTGTCGAGGGAGAAACAGCGAAGTCTGCTGCAGGCCATGCAGCTGCGCACCTTCGCGGACCAAGAAGTGGTAGTGAGGCAGGACGACCCCGGAGACTCCTTCTTCATCATTGAAAGTGGTCGAGTTGAGGTGATAAAGAACGGCATCACCATCAGGACTATTGCTAAGCTGGACTACTTTGGCGAGCGCTCCATGCTGTCCAATGAAACGCGCTCAGCCACTATCGTCGCTCTTGGCAGTGTGCAGTGCTGGGTGATGAACCGCACTCATTTCAACCAACTGATTGACCAGAGCATCCGCAAGCAGCTTCACAAGCGAATTATGCTGCAGGACGATAGTATCTTGCTGCAGGATCTTGTGTACGTGAAGACACTGGGCAGAGGCATGTTCGGAGTCGTGGTGCTCACAGTGCACCCAGACACTGGCAACAGATACGCACTGAAGTCAGTGAGCAGGGCCAAGGTCGTAAAGTACCACTTGAAGCAAAACATGCTGTTGGAGCGCAATATACTCATGCAGCTCGACCACACTTTCATTGTGAAGCTCATCAAGACCTTCAAAGACCAGACGCACATGCACTTCCTCACTGAGTACGTCCGTGGCATGGACTTCTTTGACGTCCTGCGAAAGATGGATGCTCTGCTCACGAGCGAAGAAGCGCGTTTCTATGTAGTGAGTTTGATGATCATCCTGGACCATCTGCATGAGCGAGACATCATATATCGCGATTTGAAGCCGGAGAATGTTATGATAGATGAGGACGGGTATCCGAAGCTTATAGACTTCGGGACAGCGAAGCTGACGACCAGGACGTACACCATCATAGGCACGCCTCATTACATGGCCCCTGAGGTGGTAATGGGCAAGGGCTACAACGCAGGCGCGGACTACTGGAGTGTGGGCATAATGCTGTTCGAAATGACCTGCGGACGAGTCCCCTTTGGAGACGAAGAGGAGGATCCGTTCCGCATTTACGAGTGCATTCTGCAGGGCCAACCAGTGTACCCAGAATGGGTGAGGCCTGCAACTGTAGTGCAAGTGCAGTCTGTCGTGGACATGCTGCTCAACCGCAACCCGTCTATGCGTCTAGGCGGGTCTATGGCTCACTTCCGCAAGTTGAGCTGGTTCGCAGGACTCAGTTGGGTAACACATAGACAGGACTCCCTACTCGACAAGCAGGTGAAGAGCCCCTTCATACCGCAGCTGGAAGACTTGGAGATGCAAGTCGCTGCTGCACTGCAACGCCGCCAGCCTGCGACTGAGGCAGTGGCGCAGGAGGACCCCGCGCTCAGCAAGCATGAGTCTCAGCCCTGGGAGGAAGAGTTCTAGCCTATTAACTTGCCGTATTGCTTCTGCAATTCTTGTGCTTCCTTCAGCAGCATACGGTTTTCCTCGTGAACGAGTCTGGACATGACCAGCAAGTGCTTTTCAAAGCACCTGACGAAGGCCTCGCCTGCTCGGATGTCCTGCATAGTTCTGGCGTCCTTAGGGAAGTTCAGCGACTGAAGGTGCAATGGCAGCGCCTCTACACAGTTGCGGTGGTACATTCGTTCAGCCACTTCCTCTTTCCGTGCCAACGCCCTTTGATTCAGAAACACGCGGTCTGCGTCCTCCACACATTTCTCATTGCCTCCCTCGTAACATTTGAGACCGATTTTCCACAGCTTCGTTGACAGTTCTTTCTGGCGAGTAAAAGAAGGCTTGATGGTATTCCGCATGGTCATCAGCTCCTTGTTGATTGACGCGGACTCGATGGTCACACTCATTACTACCATGTCAGCCAGCTACGTGCCTCTTAGGAGTCTGATATGCCGAACTAGGCTGGCTCATTACTGAATGAAAGGGACTGAACAGGAGGTATAGCGAGGGGAGAAATGTCGCAGCCTGGACTAACCCTGGTAGGACAAGATAGCCTTATACCCTCACCCTTTACAACAGTTTCAGGAAGGAGTCTGCTGGGATGATGTTAGGCCCCTTAGTCAACACCTAGTCCTTAGTGCAGCCATCTTGAATGGTTTAGAACTTCTAAAATGTTCCAAGTGTTCCGCCAACTGCGCGCCTTCGCTCACAAGGACATTCGTTACGGTCGAGACGCTCGAGCACTGATGTTGGAGGGGTGCAACCGCCTGGCCGACACTGTGGCCGTCACTCTCGGACCTCGAGGACGCAATGTGGTAATCGACAAGCCGTATGGTGGCCCCAAGATAACTAAGGACGGAGTCACTGTGGCTAAGGAAATTGAGTTCGCCAACAAGTACCAGAATATCGGCGCAGCTCTGGTAAAGCAGGTGGCGCAGAAGACCAACGACATTGCGGGGGACGGCACTACCACTGCAACTATCTTGGCGCGGGCTATCTTCGCTGAAGGAGTCAAGTCTGTGGCGGCTGGCGTCAGTGCAGTGGGCATTCGCAAGGGCATTACGAAGGCTGTCGAGGCTGTGGTAGGCGAGCTCAAGCGCAAGTCCATCAGCATCACAGACCGCAACAGCATCAAAAACGTCGCCACTATCTCAGCCAACGGAGACACGGTCATCGGCGAACTGATAGCAGCGGCCTTCGAAAAGGTAGGAAAGGACGGCACAATCACAATTCAGGACGGAAAGACAGTGCAAAACGAACTGGAGGTAGTCGAGGGAATGAACTTCGACCGCGGCTTCATCTCGCCCTACTTCGTCACGGACACCAAGACGCAGAAGTGCGAGTTAGACAACCCCCTCATCCTGCTTGCTGAGAAGAAGCTGGCCAGTATCCAGCCCATACTCCACTTGCTCGAGCACGCCATGAAGTCCAGCCGCTCCATCCTGCTCATTGCGGAAGACGTAGAAAGCGAGGCTCTCGCCACTCTTGTAGTGAACAAACTTCGTGGTGGACTGAAAGTATGCGCAGTGAAGTCTCCCGGCTTTGGCGACAACCGCAAGAACATGCTGATTGACATAGCCACTCTAACAGGTGGCCAGTTGGTATCTGAGGAAGTGGGCATGACGCTGGAGAACACAGAGGTAACAGTGCTTGGCTCAGCCAAGAAGGTCATCGTGTCGAAGGAAGACACCCTTATCTTGGACGGACTGGGCGAAAAGGCTTTGATCAAAGAACGTATCGAGCAAATTCGCGAGCAAATTGCGAAGACGAAGTCAGACTACGACAAGGAAAAGCTGGAGGAACGCCTGGCCAAGCTCGTAGGAGGAGTGGGCGTGATCAAGGTGGGCGGGGCTTCTGAGGTGGAAGTGGGCGAGGTGAAGGACCGAGTCACAGACGCTCTGAACGCGACCAAGGCTGCTATTCAGGAAGGCATTGTTTCGGGAGGTGGCTGCGCACTGCTTTATGCTTCGCGTCGGCTTCGTGAGTTGAAGAAGACTTCGGGACCAGACGAGCAAATCGGGATCAAGATGGTAGAAAACGCATGTCAGATGCCCATCAAGACTATAGTTGAGAATGCAGGGCGGGACGGTAGCACCGTAGTCGAGCACTTGGCAGACCTCAACGACGAGTCGATTGGCTATGACGCTGTGCACCACGAGTACGTGAATATGATCCAGTCCGGCATCGTGGACCCCACCAAGGTAGTGCGAACCGCCCTGGAAGACGCAGCCAGCGTAGCAGCCCTGATGACCACCACAGAGGCCATGATCGTAGACCTGCCCGAAGAGAAGAAGCGAGACACTACAAGGATGCCAGGAGGCGACATGGACTAATAGGTAGGAGAGCACAATGTACCGCTGCGTGATGGAAGTGCTCAAGTGGGCTGAGCCCAGCACAGTGCTGCAGGCCTGCGCGACAGTGGCGCAGGTCTGGTGCAAGGTCACTGTTTCCGAAGAGCTGTGGGCCAGTCTGCTCGAAGCGCAGTGCGTTGATGTCGCCGACCTCCCCGCACCCACTTCGCAGGTCTGCTACCAGATGTTCCTTCACTTCCAACTCCACACGCCTATTCCGCTACTGGTCGGCACCACTCTGAAACTGTATCAGGTAGGTACGTTTGAAAGGGAGTACGAACTGCCTTCTGGACTCTTTGATGAAGAAAGCGCAGCAGCCTTCTATCTCACCACTAAGCTGGCTCTCTGTGGCATGGGACAGGCAGGACTCATATCCCTCACCTCTGGCCACTTTACTCGGCTGCCTGATATGATAGCACGTAGAAGCAACCATGCTGTTATTGCACTCAACAGCTGCTTGTACGCCTTCGGAGAGAACATAACAGCTGAGCGCTACACCGGACAGTGCTGGGTGGCTCTGCCCAACATGCTTCACTCCAGGAGCTATTTCAACGTCTGCACACAGCACCGACAGCTGTACCTCTGCGGAGGACACACCCCTTGCAGTGAAGTGTTCGATGTGGACACGGAAACATACACTCCTCTTCCTGTAGTGCTGGACAACAACTGGACTGCCTCGTTCTTCTACCGTGGCGAGCTAGTGTGCCTGGTCAAGTACAAAATCTACTTTGTGAAAGGCGCGCAAGTGAAGGTGCACCACAGGGAACTGGCCTTGATCCCGTAAGGACCAGCTAGGTGGAGCAACTTGTGTCCTGTGGTGCGGAAAAGCAAGGTGTATGTGCCGATGTTCACTTGCGAAGACATACTGGAACTAGACCTCAAAAGCCTGTCCAGTCGAAGACTATGCAGTTAAACTAGCTAAGCTCCGTGCAGATCTACAAAACCATCTGCTTTGGTAATGTATAGAACCGTGATTGAGGTGCTGAAATGGACAGAGGCGAAGACGGTACTGGGGGTGGCGCACGTATCCCGGCTCTGGCGGGGCATCTCCTCGTCTGAGGAACTGTGGTACAGTTTGTTGGAGGCTGAGGGCTTGCAGGTTGAGGACCTCGAGCAAGTTCTGTCGACTGCCCAGGCCTGCTACCGAGAGCTTATTATCATCACTCGCAATCTCGTGCTGTTCAGAGATGAGAACCTCTACCTTTACGACTGCATGCACGCCACCTTTGAACGGTCCTACCCCTGTTCCTCAACTCCCTTCAAGGAGTCCTGTGCTGTGGCTTTTGTGCCTCCTCAGAGTGTGTTTGTGTGCTGCCTCACTGGCACTGCACAGATGCGCCTCAGTGAAGGCACATTTGAAAGCCTGAATCCCATGCTCTATCCTCGCCAGTACCACTCCATTGTGGCTTGTAATGCTTCGGTTTACGCCTTTGGGGGAGTTCATTGCAGGTCGGCAGAGCGCTTTTACTTGGGTCGCAAAGTCTGGGTTCAGTTGCCAGACATGAGTCAATGTCGAAGCCACTTCAATGCCTGCCGCAAAGGTAAAGTGATCTATCTCTGCGGAGGCAATACTTCGAACTGCGAGACTTTCAGAGTGGACTCGGAAACCTACGCAGCCCTTCCTTTGCGTGTGACCAACACGAGTTCCGTATCTTTCTTCTACAAAGATCAGCTCTTGTGTCTGGCTGGGGAGGCGGTGTACTGGGTTACAGGTAATCGTGTGGAAGTCAGGCGGAAGCGAATGGCCTTGGCTTCCTGGGGCAATCAAGCGCCAGTGGCGATGGGAAGCAGGGTGTATGTGACTATGTTCGAGTGTAAGAACATACTCGAAATCAGGATGGACAGTTTGTCAAGTCGCCCAGTCTGCTCAAGTTAATGTTCTAGCTTTTCCTTAGAAGTGTGTTTTAGATCAGGCAAGATGCAAAGGAACCGCACTGTCTTAGAGGTGCTGAAGTGGGCTGAAGCTGTCACGATCCTTCAGACGGCCAGCCTTATCTGCCAACTGTGGCATTCAGTGGCTTCCTCTGAAGAACTGTGGACGTCCCTCCTCGAGAGTGTGCCCACCGAAGACCTGCAGCCGTTGCCTTCCCAGGACCGCTACCGAGTCCTCGCAGACCTGCAGCACACCCCTCGACTCGTCTCCAGGACTCACCCGCACTTTCAGGTCTTCAACTGCCGTACACGCTCCTTCGAACAAACCCTGTCTTTCCCTACTCATCTCTTCAACAATAGTGCCGCTGCAGTGCTGCAGCCGCATCTCTTTCTCTGTGGTAAGGGAAGGTCTGCGCGAGTGTCCCTCTTCACAGGCGCTCTAGTCCAGCTCAGTGATATGCTGACTTCGCGCAAGTACCATAGCGCAATAGCGATGCAAGCCTCTGTGTATGTCTTCGGGGGCAGGAATTTGCGCTCAGCTGAGCGCTATATTGACAATAAGGAGTGGACTGCGCTGCCTGACATGCATGCGGAAAGAAGCTATTTCAATGCGTGTAGTAAGGAAACACGCATCTACCTCTGCGGAGGGTTCACAGAGCACAGCGAAGTGTTCGACACAGTTTCAGGCACATACACAGTACTGCCCTTCACTTTGCCCCACCACTGGAGCACCTCCTTCTTCAACGGGGACGTGCTGGTGTGTGTTGCCAATGGAACGGTCTCTCACATTAGCAAGGATTTAAGCGTCACAGTTGCGAGTGTGCAGACTCCGTTGCCGTGAGCACTACACAGCTGGGGGAACATTAGTCCGGTAGTGCTCGGGGACAAGGCCTACATTGCGTCCTTCAATGATCGATACATCGTGGTGGTTGACCTTCGCGACTACTCGAGGACGCAGGCTAGGGGTGTGCCCACCTAGTTCCTCACTGATCTAACTCGCTATTCTGGGTTCGCAGCTGTTGAAATAGCCTCGATTGCATCTGGTTCATGACTAGTTGCTCTCTCTAATTGGCCTGCCCTGCGTTAGTGTGCAGAGATTCAAGGTTCTTCTCTCGACTCTGTTTGAGGTCCTGTATAAATGGCAGCCGAGGCTGAAGCCTACTTCCAAGCCCAAGGCATTCGAGAGCTGTTCGCCCGACTGCTCGAAGGACTGGCCACTGCTCGTCCCGAAAACCCCAAGGCCTACCTCTCCTGCCAACTCAGTCCCTCGCCCCAGGTCGATGCAGGCCTTTTGCTGCAACTCTTGCAGGCCTTCCAGCGCATTTCCAGCCAACTCTCTCCCGATTTGGCTGCCAAGACCATCATTGAGGAGGCCTGTTCCTTCCTGGGCTGTGAGCGCGCCACACTGTTTATCCACAACCCTCGAGCGCACACCCTGGTTTCCTTGGTGGGGAAAAGCGTAAAAGGCCTGGTTTTGCCAGAGACTGGGGGCCTCACTGGGACTATCTTCGAGTCTACCGCTGTCACCAATATCCCCGACGCCTATGCAGACCCTCGATTCAACCAGGCAGTGGACCTGCAGACAGGTTACCAGACTCGCTCGATCATTGGAGCGCAGATCCGCGACCGTGAAAAGAAGCCCATTGGCGTGCTGATGGGAGTAAACAAGCGGGAAGGCTGCTTCACGGCTAAAGACGAAGAACTCATCAGTCTGTTGGCAGACCAGGCAGGTGTCACTTACATGAATGCGTGGCTGCACGAGATTTCCTTCCTGAGTGAAAGGAGGGCCAAGGGACTGATTAGCATGGTCAAGGCTTTGCAGAAAGACCTGCCTGCGCAGTCCTTCGCCTACGGACTTTCTCACAACATCCGCGACCTCATCGGTGCTCACGGGTGCTCAGTGTTTCTAGTGGACTGGCAGCTGCAGAGCCTGGTGTCGCTGGCTTCTGACAGCATCAGAGAGATGAAGCAGCCGCTCACACAGAGCATTGCAGGCAGTGTCGTGATGACAGGGCAGCCAGTGACTCTGGACCGAGCTTCCTTGGACATGAGGTACAACACTCAGGTGGACCAGAAGAGCAGCTTTACCACTGAGTCGCTGTGCGCTGTGCCTATATTTGCCCCAGAAAGGAAGACAGTCGTGGGAGTCATTGAGGCCTACAACAAGCGCTTGGCAGCCCAGTTCGGAGACTTGCAGGATTACGACTCCTTCAATGAAAGCGACGTGGAGCTGCTGGAGCTGTTCGCCCACATCATTGGATGCAAGCTGGTGGAGACCTCGCCCTACTTGCTCAACCGCGAGCAAGGAGCCGGCGCCAACGAGTCAGTGATCAGCTTCCAAGGAGAGTTTGGCAGGTCCAAGAAGCAGTCCCTGCCTCCTGGCGCCATTCCTGAGGGCGAGGAAGGCATGGACTAGCTAACATGGACAGCTGACTTCTGGGAGGGAAACCTTCAGGTAGAACAGAACTCCTGCATAGTGGCAAAGCAGCGGTTTAGAAGGCTAACTATATTCCTGCCCTTTTAGCCTAAGCGACATTTGTTTATCCCACCTTCCATACGCAGCTTTGCTCTAATTTTGCCTACCTGCTAGCACTCATCTGAAGCCTAGATGACATGAGAATTAAGGATCTTTGGACAGTGCGATATACTCATAAGCTCGACATGGAAGGTGCATTGGCAGTGCAGTTTGATGCCCAGCCTTTATCCTTTGTGCTGATTATATAGTAGACTTATTCGATGGAAATCGCGAGCAACCAGAACCCAATTCTCAGGCGCCAAGCTCCGCTATTCAATCGACTGCTCGACGCCCTGTTTGCCTCTATGCTGCTTTGCTTTCCCAGCAAGACCAAGGCTCCTACCAAAGCACTGCAAGTGACAGCGCCAATACTTGTCGCTGTGCTTGATATCTGCCAAATGGCCTCTCTGCTTTTCCTTCCCATTTCCGCTGCCGGATTTCCAAGCGCTGTCAAGCAAATTACAAATTGCATCAGAATGGATGGATTAGCAGGAGACCAGAAATTACTGTCTCTGTTCGTTCTGGTCCACATGTGTCTTATTGTGGGCGTTTACGTGGGACTCATCAACACAGCCTTGGCTCGGAACAGAGGCGGCTCATTCCTCAAATCCATTATTAGTGGCGCTGTGCAGTATCTTCAGTACGTCAGCTTTCTACCCTGCTTGGTTAGCTTCGAGACTTACATCCGCTATTGGTTGACGGAGGAGCAGGACGTCTACTCTCAGCCTCCTCAACTAGCAGGCGTGCTGGGCCCGCTGTCCTTGGTCTTTGGGCCGCTGTTGCTCGGCATCGTCCTGCTCGCTGTCTTCTTCAACTACTCATTCCTGTACGACCCAAGACAACTACACTTCCACTGTCGAAATCAGTCCTTTGAACTGCTGTGCCACTATGTTGCTCGCTTCATTATGGTGACTCTTTATGTGGTGTTTGGAAGCAATGACTACATGTGGAATCGTCTCCTTTTCTTAGCTGCAGGCGGAGCTATGGCCGCCATAGTGCTCCGAGGCTTGCCTTTCTACAGCGTAGTCAACAATGCTGCTTTGCTCTGGACCAACGTGACTTTAGCTTGGTGCGGACTAGTGACAGTGTTGGGCAAAACGCTCGGGTCTGACTTAGTGCCTGTGCTCCTGTTCACCTTCCTCTCCCCCTTGCTACTTGCACTTCTGTACTGCGAAGTGTTTAGAAGGATGAGTCCTACTTACGAAACTCACTCCCACGAAGTCCTCTTTCGTCGTGAGATTGCCAAACTAGTGAAAACTGGCAGTCCTGATGAAAAGCGACTTCAAGGTTTGCTGAACCAAATGCGGACTTCAAAGAAAGAAGGAGCTCGCATGTGTCTGCTGGAGGCTTCGTTCTACCTATATTACTTGGACGACCACGAAGCCACCAAGCCAAGCTTGACTCGGTTCATGTGGAAGAAGCCTGGTCTCGAGGCGCAGTTCCAGCACTATAGACTACTGAAGGACAGTGACTCCCCGCAAGAGGAGCGAGAGCTGAAGTACCTGCAGATGGTGGTGACAGCGCAGAGAGTGCAGGAGGCAGACGCAGACATCTGCTACAAGTTGATGCTGTTCCTGCAAGAAATGAACAGTTGCTATTGCCAACTGGGTCGACTGGAGAGACTGGCGAATGGTCTGGCGGACTCTTCAAGAGCTCTGCTGAGTGAATGTCGTGTGAACTTGCAGAAGTTCCCTCGAAGCAGTCGTCTCTTATATCTGTACGGGTCCTTCCTGGAGGAAGTACTAAATGACTCCACAGGCCGCAGCTATCGAGAGCGCTCCCGAAGCATCTCTGAAAGTTCTGAGAAAGGCACCGCTGACTCTATTCACTCCTTTGAGTCCTACGCAGTAATGTGCATCAGCGCCTCCCGCAATTCTCTAGGCAGCGTGCACTTCCTAAACAACAAAGCCGCACTCACCTTTGGCCTGGACAAGAGTGAAGAACAGAGACTTGAGCAGCTGCTGCCGCCTGAACTGGCTAGTCTCCATACAGACTTGCTGGAGAAGGTGGTGCTCACAGGACTGCCTCTAGGCCACTTGGTGAGGCTCTACTCCTGTCTTCAGACGTCCAATCAGAGCAGTGGACTGGCGCGAGTGTACGTGAAGCTGTTGTTCTGGAGAGAACTGCCTTACTTCTTTGTATATGCCCAGCACGACACTAAGCGGATGGCGTTTCTCCTGTTCAACACTAACTGCCTAGTTGTCTGCCACTCAGAAAACTTAGGCACTTTGCTGCAGGGACAAGCGAAGGATTATCGAAATCACTACATATTTGACGAGTTCCCAGCGCTGCCCAGCCAACTGCTGGAGCTGCCTTCGGGCAGCACAGTGCCTTTCTGCGCAGATTCCTCCCTGGTGACTGTGTTCGAGCACTTCCATATTGGGACCAAACTGTTTTACTCGCTGTCCGTACTAACTCCTGAAGACGAAAGGCCCACCTCTCATAAACCCATCGTGCACCGTTCTTTCAACCACTTGACAAATGATAAAATCGTCCGCTTCAATCACGACTTCGACCACACTACCATTCTGAACGCCTCAACTGAAGAAAAAGACTTCGACCTCAAAATCATTACTAGTGAAAACCAACTCAAATCCAGTTCCGTTATCGCCAGCACCTCTGGGGTTTCCCAAGTGTCCGGCAGCTCTTTGTCTGGCAGTCAGACATCTGTGCACTTGTCAAGTCTGTACGCCAGCGAGGCTCGCATGGCTTCGAAACGCCTTAGAGTAATGATGCTGGTGTCTATCCTTTTAGTGATAGGACTCTTCCTTGGTACTGGGGTCTTCCTGGTGGATGTGCTGCGAAGGCTGCAGGAAGCAGATGTGATTGAGGAGATGAGCAGGAGACGACACTTGGGAATTGACATGGCGGACAAAGTGCGAAGACTGCAGTTGGTGGAAGCAGGGCTGGACACAGTCTCCCGAGAAGACATTATTGTAGAACTACGAAACGGTATCAGCAACTACACCTTTTCTCTCAATTTGATAAAACGCAAGGTGCAGGAGTGGGACGACAGTGACCACATGCGAGAATACTACGGCGCCAACACGCTTGTGTTCGAGCAACGACAAGGCCAAGTTTTCACTGCCCTGGCGGACTTGTTTGGCGCTTCCTATCGACTACTAGCACATGTGAGTGCAGTTGCAAGCGCCCCTTCCCTCGCCCAGTGTTCTGATAGTGCGTACTATGTACTGCGCAACTCCCCTGCCGAGACCTTCCAACTAGTGAACCACACCATGTTTCTATTCGTGCAGGACGAAAGCGAGTATCGAGACAAGAATTTCACCATAATAGAAGGGCTGTTCTATGGAGTTATGACTGTTTTGGTGTTTTCTGCACTGTGTCTAGTGTTCCCTCAAGTGGTCCTGCTGGAGCAACGCAACCAATTGATATGGAAAGCTATCTTCGCAGCGCCCTTCGAAAGTAAGGTGCAGACGAAGCATCGTATAGTGGACCGATTACAATTTCTGCATAACTTCGAACTGCCAGCAGCCGAAGCAACGAGACAAGAGAAAGACATAACTCCTAAGCGCGTCCCCAGGGTCTGGCCAGGACTCAGTCTCCAACTGGGAGCTGTGGCTGTCTTTTCAGCAATCATGCTTGCCATTGTCGTGTTTGTCATATACTCGAACTTGAAAGACCAACTGAGAACTATCCCGAACTACCTGAATTGGGCAGGCGTGCGGGCTTCTGAAGCCTATGATATTAACTACTGGCTTAAAGAAATGCGCATAGCGCAGTCCCCTTTCTTTGAGTTGGACCAGAACTCGCACTACCCCTCTGCAGAACTGCAGCTTAACCGCTCACTGCACTCCGTCCTCTTCATCAAGAACTTAATGGCCTCCAAAGACCCGAAATATGGAATTTACCTAGCTCAGGACAGTACTCAGTATAAGAACTACCGCTACCAGTCAGCTTGCCAGCAGGGTAACGACCTACCGGACTGTGAAAACAAAGTCGAGAACTACGGACTTTACTACGCAATTGCAGAGTATGTGCAACTCGCTGATTACCTGCGTGCAGGGCACAAGAACCTGACTTGGGCGGATCTCGTCCTTTTCGAACAGATGAAATCAAATGTGTTCTATACCTCGAAGAAAGGGTCCTCTGTGTATTCCTCAGAGGCAAAGACGTTTGTAGCTAATGACAAGGTGAAATTGATAGTTACAGTTTCGCTGTATGCAGTGTTTGTGCTGCTCGCGTACTTCCTTTACTATGCACGAATGCTCAGAGCGGTAGGCGAGAGACTAGCGGACAGAGCGAGTCTGCTCAGGATGGTGGCAGGGAAGTAGGAGTAATTGGCTCTGTAGATAATTAAGCCTGTGCCATTAATTCTTAATTCACAGTAACTACGCCGACACAAGGATTTAATTCACACTAGTGAGTGGCTGAATTCCCTTAATTTACTGCCAAGGAAGGAGCAGCTCTAGACTAACCCCTGACCGAATATAAGTTAAATAGGCTAACGGCGTCATTTTCGTGGTTTCTGATGTAGGAAATATGGGAAATAAGTGTGTGGGACGAATGACTTGCTGCTTCCCGGGCCGGCGCAGGGCGGAGGCTCGGGAGGAAAATCAGTCCTTACAAGTGTGCAAGGCTGAAGTCACTGCCACTACTCCCGAGGTCAGTTCTTCTGCAAAATACCAAGGCTGGGACTTGCCTAGTATCTGCCAGGGCCTTTCAGATGCACTCACTCAGCTTCTAGCCATTGCGGAAGACACGGACAGCATTCCCTTACTCGTGAACAAGCCAGAAGTGCAGGTGTATGGCAAAGACAGTGGACGCGGCTTCCTCACGAAGACCAGCTGGACACTCGCTCAGTCCCCTGCTCAGTTTCTAGCCTTTCTCAGAGAAAGTGACCTGCGCTGCAAGTGGGACAGCAATGTGGAGCAGTGCTGTGCCCTCGCCCAACTCCCTGACCAAGTCACAGTTTCATATGAGCGGTATAAGAAAGTGGCTCTGGTATCTCAGCGAGACGTGGTGATCGCCTCAATGACGCAGCGCTGCGGGGATGCGTGGGCGGTGGTGAGCACCTCGGTAAGCAGCAGCCATCCTACTACGAGTGGAGTACTACGCGCCACCATGCATGTAGGCGGGCACTGGATCAAGCCTCTGGAGCAGGGATGCGAAGTGGTGTCTGTCAGTGAGTTGGACTTCGGAGGAGCGCTGCCTGTAGCTCTGCTGGTCAAGATGAGCGCCATGGCGATGCCAGGCTACATCAAAGCTATGCAGAGTGCCCTGCAAACGTACACTCTAGCAGACTAACTAGCCCTCTCCTAGGCTGTTTCCTGCAGAAATCTATACCACAATTGCTCTCGATTGAAGGAATTCGAGGTATACTTTGCTCAATATGGGCTGCGGTAAGTCCAACTCGAAGCTGAACTCAGAACCCGAGTCAATAATCCAAATCTCATGCCAAGCAGACAGTTCGCAGGCCGTCAATGCACCCACCACTGCGAAACTGGACTACATCTACGGCTGCAGCACTGTCCACGGAAGCGTGCACTACCTCGCAAATGAGGACTTAGTGGCTTACCCCTGCGCTTCCCTCGCAGTTCTTATGACGCTAAGTTCCAACACTCAGCGCTACCTAGGCGGCGGAGAGGTCCGTATCGCTACAGGACACCTTGGAAAAGTCACGGCTCTCGTCCTCAACAGTGATCGAAGCCTGGTGGCGACCGGAGCCACAGGCCCGCAGCCCGCTATTTGCATTTGGAAGCTGCCAGACGGCACTGTGGCGTTGACCATTCGCCTCGCTGCAGAGACTGGAGGGGTGGACCAGCTAGCCTTTTCCTGCGACTCAATACTATTAGCGGCAATTGACCAAGTGGGGGATGTATTGGTCTACGAACTGAAGGGCGGCAAACAGGTATTCACGGCTGCGGGAAAGCCTGTGGCTCTCAGTTGGAACCCTACAGACTTAAGTTTCTGCACGGCTGGCAAGTCGCAGATTTCCTTCTGGACAGCCATGGGGACCTCCTTCAGCCGCTCTCAAGTAGCAGAGACTGCAGCTCTACTAGTAGTGCAGTGGACTGCCATGGGCTGTCTAGCGGGCGGCGAGGACGGCAAAGTGTACGTGTGGACGGAGGGGCTAATGAGTCAGTCCCACCAAGTCCTGGCAGCAGGCTGCAGTGTGCAGGCGCTGGTTCACCGCGAAAGCACAGTGCTGGTGGGCGGAACAGACAAGTGTCTGCATGTGTTGGATGCCTCTTTCCAGGAAATCAGAGTTATTGAGACTCCGGGAGTGCCGCTCAGCCTCGACATGTGTCCAAGCGGCATTCTTTGCGGTACAGACGAAGGGATTTTGCTGGAATTCGGCAGGAACGGCAGAGTAGTTTTCGTGGATGCACATGTTTCTGGAAGGCGTTTGGCGGCTGCGCTGGCTGGGAACAGTGCTCTCGTCTCCGTAGCGGGTGACAACAAGGTGAAGAGCTGGAACCTCGCCTATCGGAAATGCGTCGTTTCTGGACTGCTAGAGGTGGGCATGAAGCCTGGAACTGAGGCTACATCTGTTTCGGTCGGTCCTCAAGGACATGTGGCAGTGGGGCATTTAGATGGACACTTAACAATTCGCCATAGTGCTAACCAACTCAACGGAGTCCTATTTGGGAAACGGGATAGTAGTGAAGCCTTGACCCTGCTGAAATACTCACCCCTAGGGTCCTACTTGGCTGCTATTTCTGCCGCAGGGACAATCTTCCTGCACAACACTCAGTCAGCCTATGCACTCGTCCGAACTCTAACAAGCCACAGTGAAATCCTAGCTGCAGACTGGAACGAGAGCGGCACAGTGCTAAGAACGCAAGACAAAGTCGGAGGAATAAAGTGCTGGGAAGCAAACACTAGCGAGGACCGTCCCTCCACTCTCCCAGATGAGTGGTCCGCCAACACTTGTTGTCGCCTGTCACTTTCTTTTCCTTGTGTAGCTGCACGAAAGGGGAAAGTGCTGGCGCAGGGGACGGAGTCAGGCGTGTTGGAGCTGTCCACGTCAGAGAGCGCACCTTCCGCATATCAAATCCACACAGGCGCCATTCGAGAACTGTACTGGTCAGGAGGCCTACTAGTGAGTGTCGGCGAGGACGGGTGCATTCTACAGTGGCAGGTGAGTGGGTAGTAATCTATAATGAAAGGACTGGTGCTGTGGCTGTGTCTCAGTTGGCTGGTGTTGGCAGAGGTGAGGGTGTTCCTGCCTTGGGCCGAGCTGAAGAGCCGGGTTACTGAGGAAATCCCCGCCATCCTGTCTCACCTGCGGAGTCGAAGTTGGCCGAAGTTCACATTCGACGGGAGTTTTTTGCTGCTTCCGGTGACTCTGAAGATGTACTCAGTCCACATTACAGCTCTTTCAACGCCCAACGTGACTATCTCAATTCTCAACCCACACCAGGTAGAAGTCACATTCTCGAACATAACAGCCGCATTATCGTTCAATTGGACTGCTGAGTACTTATACAGTTTCGACGGGCAGGGCGAAATTATGCTGAGCGATGTTAGCTTTCATGCCAAAATTCGCCTTGGCAACTCTGCAGGGACATTGGCTTTGACGCCTCAAGTCCGAGCCACCGTCGGCCAGGTGGATATCAATGTCGAAGGCACTTATTTGGACTGGGTGTATGAAACGTTGATGCTACTGGAGGAGGACTGGGTGAGAACTGAGTTGGAAGAGCGCTGGGAAAAGGGAGTGCAAAATGTGCTTGCAGAGAAACTGCAGCAAACTGCGATTTCCCCGATTTGGCCACTTCAAAAATCTCAACTGCATGCGAACTTGTCCCTGCTCGCTGCTCCTTATGCTGAGAGCAGAGGAGTGACGCTGGACATCAAAGGGGCATTCGGGGATGCTGAAGGAGAGTGCTATGAGTCTGAAGAAACCCCACTGTCTCCATTTGCAGCCTACAACAAGTCTCTAGCGGTCCTATCTGTCTCCACGCTCAGTAGCTGGCTGGAGGCCATTAACTCTGCTGAACTGAGTGGGTGGACAGTGCATCCCTTTAGTATCCCTGCCACAGCCAATTTGTCCTTGACCACTGCAGGACTGGAAGAGACCTTCCCAGGCCTTGTTCAGACCTATGGGGACAAACAGACTTTCTTGGTATGTGAATTCGTAGTAACTCCTGAGGTGATTCTGACAGACTCAAAGGCTCAGCTGAGCTCGCTCGAACTCTGTTTCTTCCGAATCCTCCATGTCTCCGCTCCCTTCGCCAGAGCAACAGTGCGAGCGACTTACAGCTGGCAGCTCACAAACAGCGGTTCCGAGTTGCTAGGACAAGTGTACCCGGTGGACAGCAAAGTGCTGGACGTGGATGTGGACTATGCAGGAGTTACGAAACAGTCAGAGAGAAAAGCAGCGGTGGAGAAGTTGTTGGCGGAGTTGTGGAGTGCTGCAGGTCCGTTTCAGTACCCGAGCCGCGGAGTGCTGCTTCCAGCTTCCTTGACTCTGCAAGAGCAACGGGTGCATAATGGCTGTCTGGAGTTCAGACTAGTCCTTCCCTAGCCATTCCCTATAAACTAGATGGCGACTCTCACCGAGCTGCTAACCTCGCTGGGACTCAGCCACTGCGAAGTGGTCCTTTCCAGCAACGGCCTCTCCGAGCCCGACCACCTGCTTGCGCTTTCCGACGAAGACTTAGAACTCGCACTCACTGCCGCAGGCCTGACAGCCGAGGAGGCGTGCAAGCTCCAGCAGTGGGCTGCGAACCCCTGTCCCAGAGCGGTGTATACGACTGAAGAGCGACCCACTCGGCCGTGTCAATTGCTCACAGCGCCGAGGGCGGCTTTGCTGCTGCCGGCGGACTGTGTGTTGAAGCCGAACCTCGCTATCAGCAAGGAATTGGAGCGACTGCAAATTCGCCTCTACGATATCCAGCAGGAGCGGGCGGATGCGCAGGAAGCCAAGCTGTTGCTGCTCAGCATTGATGTGCCCGGCTACCGCCGCATCCTTCAATTCATAGCGCTGGCACAGGCCGCTCTTCGCTCTATGTAGGCATAATGAAAGTTCTTGATCAGCTGAGTAACTTCAACAAAGGGCAGAGCTACTGCAACCTTGGACGGGTGAGGAAATTCGGAACATTGGTAGGTGCGTATAGCAGGTGGGTCAATAGAGATGTGAAGCCTCATAGTCTCCTGATCCAGTCTTCATCAGCGATTTCTGAAGTTGGGTATAGAGTGCAGGACTGACTCACTATACTCTGCAAGGCACATTCATGAGTCTCCTGTGTGCTACAGTCGATTCATTCATACCAGGCTGAGTGTGCTAGTCTAAGAATCGGTTGGAGACATCCTTCTTACAAAGTAAAGCAGCTTCCCTCCTCACCGAAGTGTGCAGTATGCAAGCAACTTCTCACCTAGTAGGAGGCTCAGGTGTTTGCAGTCCTTAATTGGGGACTCAGTAGATGCAGAGCCGGTACAGGTTTAATGTTTCCCTTTATTGTCTGACATTTTGCCAATGGCCACATCGTTGGCACTGCTGCTGCTTGCATATGCTTTGGCCTACAACTTCACCTCTCCCTCTGCAGAGACTTATTTTCGCTTCCTGCTTTCGCAGCCTTCTCCTTTGCAGTCCGCTGCATTCACCTACGTTCCAGAGCAGGGCGTGAGCATCGTGCTCACTTCCTTGGTCAAGCGAACTGACTGTGTGGTGCGATGTCCATTCCAGTGGGTGATTACTTCGGCTGACGAGTTCGCTATGAGTGCCGCTTTGAAGCACTTCAACCAGTTCGAGAAACTAGCGATCCGGATGCTGTTCGAGCGCTACAGTGACTTCGCTCCCCCCTCCTTCACTCGAGAGTACATCCGCGCCCTGCCCAGCGACTTCACCCAGCCCTTAGTTTGGACTGATGCTGACTTCCAACTACTCGAAGAACACAGCTTGGAGGACACTACGAGAGACGCTCTGCGCCGTTTCCCTTACTCCTCCCTACAGCAGCGTCTTTCTCAGGTGCTCACCGCCCACCCGGAGCAGCCCCGGTTACCACTAGACCGGGAGTCTGTCCTGTGGGCGGTGCTGACCACTGCTTCCCGCTCTTTCTCTGCCTCGAAGGAACTCATAGAAGTCCTCAGTGTGCGCGATTTGAGCGACGGTGACTTTGTGTTTGCGCCTTTTCTCGACACTGTCAACCACTACCCGCTCAAGCCTTCCAAGAAGAAGGCGAATTTGTCCGTTTTCGCAGGGAACTTCACGACTTCGAGTCCTACTATTTGCGCCAGAGCCGTGAGACTGCAGTTCCCCGGAGCTTATTTCTGGAGCTATTATGGGGATAAATCCAACTCCGAGCTGCTCAGTCACTATGGCTTCACACTGGAATTCAACCCCGAAGACATCTTCACAGTCAGATTACCACTGGGCAAGCACTGCTCTGGTGAAGACAACGGAGAGCACTGTGTCTACTCTATCCGAGCTGGTGTAGTGGACCTGAAGCTAGTGAAGGACCTCATCAGCTCCCACTCCGACATCGCATTCAAGGAGACCTACACCTTCGCAGACATATGCAGGTACTTGCGGAGTCTGAAGGACTCTTTCCCTCACAAAGGGGAAATCCTGAGCAGTCTGCGGAGCTACAGAAGTCTGCTAATCCCTCAACTGATGGGGACGCCACTGAGAACTCTGCGCAGACTGAAACCGCAGGAAAGCGCCCGCAGTGCGCAGATCCTCGACTTCTCAATTGCTCAGCGGGCAGGCAGGTACGCGCACATCCAGAAGCTAGAGCGCCAGCTGCTGCACCTGTACGGCGCCGGCATAGTATAGCAGCTACTCTACTTAGGTCTACAGGCCTTTGTCCATGGACTCATTGGTGGCGTTTTCCAGTCGCCGCAGGACTGACCCGAGGTTGTGGGCACTCGGCACACTCTCGAAGCTGGCTTCGCTTTCCTTTATGTGGGACAGGGGGGAGCCGAAGCGGTGCACTGAGACGATGGAGCAGGAACTAACCACTTCCCGCTTTTCCTGGATCAGCTGTTCGTAGCGCAGCTGCAGGTCGGGAGTGTCTGTGGCTAGGTCCAGCTTCAGTGGAGCACTGGACGTGCGTTGGTCCTCCGTCTTTTCCGCTGGCACGAAACTGGCCTCCTCTTTTTCTGCCCTCTGCTCAGACAGCGGCACCGAGGGCGGATGCAGCGGCACCGTCAGCCCCGTCACTATCGCGCGACCATCCCGGCTACAGCAAAAGCCCATATTTCTCTACGGCGTCTCATCAGTGCTTATGGCTAGCGAAGAAGGAGCGAGATTTGTCGCTGCTGCGGGGAGTTTCGCGCCTGCGGTCAGTGTGCTCAGCAGCCTGCTGCATCTTGGCAATGCCTTCCACAATCCACTGGTGCTTCAAGGCCTGGTCAGGTGTCAGTCTGCTCTCAGGGTCCCAGGCCAAACACTGGGCTATGAAGTCTGTGAAGGCCGGGTCGGAACTTTTCAAAACTGCATGTAAAGTCTTAGTCTGCGGGTATCGCTTTTTCCCTCTACTGCTCGCGACTACCTTGGGCACATTGGCAGGATCGAAGAAGAGCTTCTTGCGAGTGCTGGCTTCCAGCAGCCTGGCAGGCGGCTCGCCCAGCACTTCCATAATGCACAGCATTTGCTCCAGTTCGCTTTCTCCGGGAAACAGCGGAAACCCGGTGTACAGTTCCGCCAAAATGCAGCCTAAAGACCACATGTCAATGCAAGACGTATACGCAATTCCCAACATTATTTCCGGTGCACGGTAAAACCTGCTTTGAATATAGGTGTACACCCGTTCGTTTTCAAAGCAGGAAGAGCCCAAGTCGATCACCTTGATGCCGGACTTGTTGGCCTGCTTGAGCAGGATGTTCTCAGGCTTGAGGTCGCAGTGAATGATGTGGTTGGCTTTGATGTAGCGCAGAGCGATTATTAGTTGGATGGCGAAACGGCGGATGAGGTTGAGGGACAGACCTGCGAAGTCGTTGCTTTTCAGGAAGTCGTAGAGGTTGATGGAGAGCAGCTCGAACGTCAGACACAAGTGTTTCCTAAACACGAAATAACTCTTCATCTTGACCACACACATCTTGTCCTCCACATCATGCGTCCTCAAGTGGTCCAGCACCTTCACCTCCACCACTCCCTGCTGATGGAACCTTCGCTTGTTCCTTATGATCTTCAGCGCCACGGATTCTTTGTTCTTGTGGTCGAAACAGCGGCAGACCTGGCCGAAAGACCCTTTCCCCAGTAGATTCATCACTTCATAGCGGTAGCTTATATGGTCGGATGTGACCAATTTGTAGTCTCCGCGGTCATCATCGAACCCGTAATTGGGCGAATCACTGCTTGCCCTGGTCTTCAGGGCGCCTAGTCCGAGGAAGTAGACCTGCTCAGCCTCGAGGATTTCCCCGTGTTCGTAGTCAGTTAAGCGAGCTGAGTAAAGCTTGATGGCCTGCGCGGGGGTAATTGGGTAGGCGACCTCTGGCTGGGATTCGATATCCGAACCTCTCGGAGACGGACTTTTCCTCGTCTTTTTCGAGGAAGTGGCACTGAAACTAGTCTGTCCGGAGCTATTCAGCGAAGGCGCGCCCAGCGCCAGGCCCAAAACCCCTGCTCTAGCTCTCGTGGAAGCCGCTGTTTCCACTGTGCGAGTGGAGGACAATGGAGTTGTGACAGAGGTGTTGTTGAGACTCAGGTTGAGCTGCAGACTGGGCACTTGTCTGGGCCCCAGGGTGGAGTTCAGCTCCTTGGTCGGTCGTTTTTTTACGTTCATGCTGATCACGGGAGAGCCGGAAGCGGGCTTGGCTGGTCTAATCTCGTGACTGACGTTCGCTTTGGAAGTGAGACTGGTCTTTTTGAGCAAACTGTGAGTAGCGGGGGGCGGCAGTGCAATCCTCGGCTTCCTCTGCGCCAAACTAGCCCTCTCGAAGGACATTTTTACCTAAAGCAGGTGCTTCCTCAGGTCCACACTCTGCAGCAGCGGCTTCACCTTCTCTGTCACCATCTGCCCGTCCACCACTACCCGCTGGCCGGCTAGGTCCGGGGCGGAAAAACTGATGTCCTCTAACAGCTTTTCTAGCACAGTGTGGAGACGCCGTGCCCCAGTGTTCTCTATATTTTTGTTGATATCGTCCGCAATTTCCGCTATTTTATCGATAGCGGAAGGGTCGAAAACCAGGTCTACTCCCTCTGTTTTGAGCAGCAGAGTCTGTTGCTTCAGCAGACTATTCTGCGGCTCAGTCAGAATCCGCTTGAAATCCTACATACCCCTCACCGCCCTATCCAGCGCCTTCAGCACTACTCTGACCGGCAGTCTGCCCTGCAACTCCGCCAGCAAGTCACTAGGCTTCGTATCAGTGAACGCCCCGCAGGCAATGAACAGCATATGGTCCGTCTTCACATCTCCGTGCTTTGTGTTCACCACTGTACCTTCGATTAGAGGCAGCAGGTCTCTTTGCACGCCTTCGGAGCTGGGACTTGTGCCGTACTTTATGCTGTCTGCGGGAGAGGCGATTTTATCGATTTCGTCGATGAAAACGACGCCGCTTTCTTCTGCTTCTTTGATGGCTTCCTTCACTACGTTGCGCTCGACTTTGAAGCCTTCGAGGACGGCGGTTGTGATTGAGGCTTTGGCGTCTTTGATGGACATCAACTCTCGAGGGACAGCGAGTGACCTGCCCGGCTTGTGCTTTTTGAGTGCCAGGAGGTAGTCCTCAAAAGTAAGTTTTTCTATGTCAGTAATGTGCCTCGCCAGCAGTCTTTCCACGTCCGGAAACTCCACATTAATGACCCGTTCGTCCAGCTCGCCACTGGCCACCTGCCTTTTCTTCTCCGCTCTTCTCTCATTGTGAGGGTAATCCACGCCCATCAAATGGTCCACGATGTAGTCCAGAACGGCCTCTTCGACTTGTGGGGTGAAGCTTTTGACCTGCTTCTTGATGTTCTCTTTGACTAGGTGAATGCTCATGTTCACCAAGTCTTTGATGATTTCGTCCACATCACGACCATGATATCCCACTTCAGTGAACTTCGTGGCTTCCACCTTAATGAAAGGCGCCCCACAGAACTTCGCCAGTCTTCTCGCGATTTCCGTCTTTCCGCACCCTGTAGGTCCGATCATCAGTATGTTCTTGGGAGTCACCTCACTTCTCTGGTCCTCAGACAGCTGCAAACGCCGCCACCGAGTGCGCAGCGCCACTGAAACCGCCCGCTTGGCGTCTGCCTGCCCAATGATGAACTTGTCCAGTTCGACGCAGAGTTGGGAAGGAGTCAGGTGAGCGTTCGTGGCTGCAAAGAGACGGCGAATGCGGGGGAGCCGACTCAGCATTATGGCTAGCAGTCCTTAGTATATCTGCCTCTGTGAGAGGGAAAGGCGGTGGGAGGTAGTAATTAGACTATGGCCGTCCTACTGCCTGCCGGCTATAGCCTGCTTGAAGTGCTCTCTTCCAAAGGCAAGACAACTCGAGTTGCATTGCTTCGCGCACTCCTCCCGCAGCCTTTCCTGGACGGCACCACCGAAGTCTGCATCAAAGCCTTCACATCTCACAAGTACACACTGATGCAAGAAGCCTTGAGTGAGGCGCAAAGTCTCCTCGCAGCCGGCAACAAGCATCCGTCTATATGTCGGATGTACGACTGCTACACAGAGATGTCAGGAGACGTCGGGTACTCATTCGGCATCGTGATGGAGTACTTCGAAAGAGGCGACTTGGAGGATGAGATAAGGAGGAGGAAGCACGCTGCTTGCTATTGGAGCGAGGACTTGTTCGTTTCCCTGCTGGAGCAAATCGTCGAAGCGCTTGCAGTGCTCCAAAGGGACCGAATTTGCCACAGAGACATCAAGCCTCAAAACATCTTCGTCGCAAGCGGGACTCGCCTCAAACTCGGCGACTTCGGGGTTTCTCTGCGAGAGTTCACTGCAGCCTCATCAGAGCGGACTCTAGTAGGGACGCCAATTTACTTGTCCCCACTATGTGCTCAGGCGTTCCTGGCCGGAGAGCTACATACAGGAAGTGCGGGAGTCAGACATGATGTATACAAAAGTGACGTCTTTTCGCTGGGACTGACATTCCTGCGAATGGCGAGTTTGCGGAATATCAGAGGACTGAATGCAGGCTCGCAGGGGGAAATCGATGGCAGAGTGGGAGAAACTCGATACAGTCCCAAGACACAGTTGGTACTAAGGACAATGCTGGCTATGGAGGAAGGCAGCAGGCCGGATTTCATCCAATTAGCGCATTACATGAAAACTGTGCATCGATTTCAGCTGGAATATCCACTTGCGGAAGCCGCGAGGGAAGAAGTGGAAGAGGAACAGAGTGAGTTAAAAGCACAACTCCTGCATATTCACTCTGAAATAGAGTCTTTCCAGGCCTCATTGGCTAGTGTATCAAAACCTAGGTCCAAGCCTGTCCCCATTGAATCTCTATCTACAGCCTCCTATGCACCTTGCACCCCCTCCCTTCAGTCCGTCCAAATTCCCTATCTGAAGCCGATCAATGCCGAAATGGACCAAAACGAGGCTGAAGAAATCCGTCCTGGAATGGATTTAGCCCACAGCAAGACCCACTCTATGTGTCTCGGCAATCTTCTCTCCACTCTACAAGCAATGATGTGCGGAGCGACTACTATTCAAGTCTAATCTAATTTACTATATCCTTTCCATTCTTTACTTCCCAGTGTTCCTTCACTTTGGGCAGGAATAACCGAAAAGCACAAATAGCCTTAGTGCAATGGCCGCTCCTCGCCGCGTCTTCGTCAAGATCCGCGACTTTTCCCAGGATTCCGCAATGCTCAGACCCAAGCCGCCCTCTGAACCCAGGCCCCTGCTGCCTTCGCGACTAGCCGATGTTCGTCCTTCCAACCGGCGTCTCCCTGTCTTGCCTTCCATCCCCAAACTTGAGCAGCCTGCACGCCGGCGAGCCCTGATAAAGAGCGCTTCTCCGTCCCGACTGGAAGACGCAGTAATCCTGCACTGCGAAGAAGTGTGCAACCCCTACGAGTTGGAGGAGGGGCCGCGAGTAGACCAGCGGTTGGGCAAAGGGTCCTTCGCTCTGAAAGTGGACTTGCGCAAGGGGAGTTTCTCGAAGAAGCAGATAGTGAGTCCGAAGAGACTGACAACTTCCCTAGCTCCTCAAGCTGTTCCCAGGCCTCCTGCGCCTGAGGAGCCGCTGCCTGTGTCGCCTCAAATCTCCAGTCGCAACTTGCGAATCGCACAGATTTCCCGTCGGTTCGTGATAAGCAAGGAGTCGTTGGAGCAGCGCAACTCCAAGCACAGGACTTTCCTCAGCGAGCCAGTCCCCGCCAAGCCTGCCAAGCCCATGAAAAGCCAAAGCGTAGAGCCGACTCCCTACGCAGAGTGGCTGGATTCCCTACATGAAGTCACTCACGTCCACGACTTCGCCCTGAAGGTAAAGCCAGCCTTCGTGCCCAAGCGAAGAGTGAAACTAACAAGGTAATGTCTGCTAGAATGGAGCTGTTTTAGTCGTCTGCGTATCTGCCTCGGCTCTCCATGTAGTCCAGGTCGTCCATCTGCAGGTCGGAGTCGCTGGAGTCGCGGGGCCGCTTGGGACTGCTGAGTTCGCTTGCTTCGGAGACTGGTGCGGTGCTGAGTTGCTGCACCTTTCTGCGGCTTTCGCTCAGTCTTTGCAGTGCTTCCATGGACTGCTTCTTCTTCTCAGGCGTATTGTAGTCATGCACACTAGCCCGTTTGCCGCTAAGACTGCGAGGCGGAGGCGCCACCGGCTTGTTCGAGGCCTGCAAAGGCTCCGTAGGGCGGAAGACCTTCTCCATCACCGCTCTTTTGGTTTCCGGAGCTATGGAATTCGCCAGTTTCTCCGTGGCTTGTTTAATCCTACGGTAGCTTTCCACCTCTTCATTGTGGATTTCCTCCGTGAACTCGCTTCTCAACTGCTCAATTTGCTTCATGACGCTTCTTTCCAGCCGACTAACCCCCAGCTGGTAGTTCTTCTTCAGTTCCGCCACTCTCAGCTGTAGCCTTTCCCCCTCATTGGCTCTAATTCCGTCCAGTTCCCCCAAAGCTCTATTGACAGTGAGTCTGACTTTCTCCCGTTCTCGCTGTTTTTCCTCGTCACTTCTGCTGACTTGGCCCATTACGTGGCGGGCGTAGTCCTCTCCCCGCCTTTGTAACTGCTTTTCCCCTGCTTCGGACTCCACCTCGAAAGTGACGGATTTCTTCCCAGGCGACTTGAGGACTTCTTGTCTGATTTTGGTCCTGAGGGACTTGGAGAAGGAGTCTGTCATGTCGGTGACTTTCTTGGTTTCGGTCACGAGGAAGGACTCAGGGAAAGTCGTAGGCGTGGACTCCTGCGTTTTCAGCAGACTGCGCAGGCGGGAGTCCGTGAAAGAAGTGCTGCTTCTCAGGGGGGAGTACATAACGGTGATTATTAAGGTCGTTAATCTAGCAGACGGAACACTGCTCGTCCTCTTCCTGCACTGCGGGGATTACTTGCAGACGCTCGGTGCATCTTTGGACATTGTGAGTCAAGACATCGTCAATGAATGGTTCTCCTGTGAGCAGCGCAGAAATAAAATCAAGGCAAGGGATGCGACTCAGGGTGGGACTCATATGCGCAAACCTGGAGTGCAGCTTCACAGGCCGTCTTTCCAAGTAGTAATGCGTGCGAGGTAGGAATTGCTCGGCAATGGGCGGCAAGCGCTTGCGAGGGGTCGGTTTGGGCAGAGAAGCGAGCGCTAGGGCAGCAGTGGCCGCCAGGGTGAAGCTCCGCTGATGAGTCTCCAAAGTGGGGTGCTTCGGAAGCACACAAAAGGACTTGGTGCGTGGGGTGAAGCTGGAGGGGTAAAGGACTGGTTGGAGGGAAGGCAGGACGACCCTGGAATGGCTATGTCTCTTCATACTTATATTGACGCGGAATTACTGGACCATAGTGGATCATTAGTCTAGCGCTTGGTACTATCAGGCCAATGAGACAATCGTATGCGTGATTTGTCATTGCTCGAATCGAAGTGTGCACCGCTCCTTCCCACTTCAGTCTCTCTCTTAGTCTGTTGCATCTAGTAAATTCTCTAAGTTCTCACACCTCGCTGCCTTCACTAGCGACAGGCTATCGACCCTCCCAGCGATTCATCCCTCGCAGACCATAATGTCCGAGGCAGCGCCCTACATCCCTCCCTCCCTCACTCCCTCTCACCTGCTAGACGAAGACGGCTCAGCCACTGCCTGCAGCTTCATCCAGCTCTTCTCCTTCGCCCTCAACCACGTCGAGAACCTCTACACCTTCCACCCCAAGTCTCGCGAGTTCCTGTTCCACTACTCGGAAGGGGAGTTTATGACGAGACTCAGGACGGTGACGAGTCCTGCGGCGGTGGGGTACACGGTGGAGTTTGTCCCTGCGGTGCAGGAGTTTAATGGGATCAATTACTTGGGGTCTATTCAGGTGGCCTATGAGGACTTGAAGGCGCTTATAAGAGTGCCGGGGGAACGCACTTACGACCCTGCGGGAGTGTCGGATTCGCAGGGAAATGAGGTGGTGGACTCGAAGAGTTTCCACTTTCTTGCTGCTCTCACAGCAGCGAAGGTGATGGCAGCCAAGTGTGGTGCGGAGCTGTCCTTCATCCGAGAAATGCACCGAGTGACGAAGCCTGTCATGGAAGCCTACCACCATCGACTATGGCTAGGGGAGTGGATGCAGTTACAGGTGGAAAAGGCCTGCTTCAGCAAGAACCAACCTGTAGACTACCCGGGCTACCTGAACACTCAAATCATGCAGAAAGTCCTCATCCTCAGCCAGGAAAAGCAATCCCACTCCCGAGAGTTCCTCGGCTCTTTAAAGCCTCCCGCGAGTTACTACACTGTAAGCCCCACACAGACTCTGCTGAAAAGTGAGGAAACCAAGAACAGACTGCGAGGCGAAATGCAGCCTGCCGACTTTTCGCGTTTATCCCAGTACTTGGAGCAAGACCAAGTAGCAGTGGCTCTGGGCAGGCGACTAGGACTGCAAGTGGCACCAGGGGAGGCGGCAAATGAGCAAAATGTGAATGTGGAATTGGCTAATGAGGAGGAAAAGGACGGTAGAGACCCCACGTTCAGCCAAATCAAGGCCAAAGTGAAGGCGCTGGAGCGGAAGTACCTGGAAGGCATCAGAGCTGCATCCGGCAACCCTGACATCACACTTGAAAAGCCGCTCAGTCAGCAGTGCGTAATCACTTAATCCGCTATAGTTAGTTCCGCTACTGTGAATTCCTCAACTCTCAGTAAGGCAAAGTCTCTTTCATGTATTAGCTGGTAGTTGCAAGCACTGGTATTTCCGGGTGTCGGAGCTTTTCCCTACGAAAAGATAGGTCCTTTGGACTGTTGCACTATGACGCCACGGATCGACAATTGCAGGGTGCAAGACTTTTCATCTTTCGAATCAGCCTTTTTGGCATACCTGAAGACGCACATCCTTCACATTTATACCTGTTGACAAAGTGGAGTAACTAACAGCTAATCGCTCCTTCTCTTAGCAGACTTAGCCAGGCAGTAGAGGAGGTTCGGAAAGTGACAAGAAGCGGCACTGTGGAGAGCAACTGGAGCTGTGGACTTGTAGGCCGCTGTTTCTCTCCAACAATTGCGCCTAAAGCTTGCAAATGCGCAGTTTTTGCATGCGCAATCAAGTAACACTCAGAAAGACATAAGAGAAGCAGGGCCTGAAATTGTGACTTCATATATCCTTCGAGGCTTAAGGGACGCCACAGGATTGACGTACTTCCTCAAGAGTTGTTTAGCTAATCTAACCTCGACTACCTTCACTCTTTCATATCTCGCTAATGCACACATACATGCCTAGAGCTACTGATGAGGCTGCAGGCAAAACTATCGTCTTTTCCTTCAATTTCAACGCTTGTCCCTACAGACTTTACTCTCTTATCTTTAACCCTTGTCACGGTTCCTAGCTAAGACGAGAGAGTTGAAAGGAATACTTAAAGTTTCTAATGCGACTAGGGAACACCGACTTGTCTAGGGCCGTTGAAAACTTCTGAATTGTTGGAAGTCGCTTTTTGAGGGAGTGGTGTGGGTCAGTAACGGGACTGGACATTTTGGGACATGAATTCCCTTGCAGACTTGCTAGAGGATGAAGCCGGGGAGAGCGTGGACGAGGTCGGCTGCGGACGAAATGAACTGGTGCTGCGCTGTACATGCAGCAGTCACAGGAACTGCTTCTTCTACGTCACCTTAGCGGTGCTTTTCACTCAGGCTAAAGGAGAGGTCATCGGCTCCGAGCCTTGTGGCTCTACGATCACCAAGAGCTTTGCCCAGTCCAAACTCGCCCCTCAACACTGCAAACTCTGCTATGAAGCCTCCAGTGGCCTCTACTCTGTGCATGACCTGGGCAGTGCCGAGGGCACCTGGCTGCAATTCCCTGTGCAAGTGTACTCCCACCCGCTGCAGCCTGGGACGGAGGTGTTGTTGGGTTCGTATCAATTTGTGCTGAAGCAAGGGGAAAGGTTGAATTTGTGGGAGGGAGTTATTGCCAAGTTTAGATTGGAGGTGGTAGTGAGGGAGTTGCAGCTGAGCCCTGCACTTGAAGAAATATCAGATTCGGCAGTGGACGAACTTCCCATTTCTCCCGCCAACCGCCACGCCTTGAAGCAGGCCATCACCGAAGTTCACAGCCACTCCCCAGTCCTGCACAGCCTGCAGTTCCTCAACTCTCCATACAACTTCCAAGCAGGTTTCAGTGACTTACTCATCGGCAGTGACTCCGCCTGCGACCTGGTCCTGCCCGGCCTTCAGCCTCGCCACGCTCTTATTTCCTTACGTCAGTCCGCCCACTCTATTCTTCGTCTCAGCGAAGCAGCTCTAGTGGAAATCCGAGTGCAGGCGCCTGTGTCCATCCTTTCAGGCTGCCAACTCCGACTCAGTAACCTGACTTTCGACATATGCGGCTTCAATGTCGGCATCAGTTCCCAACGTGGTCCGCGGACCTCCATGGAAGACACTGACAAAGTAGTGCAAGACCTAGGGGTTTGCGAGGGCCTGCCAATGGCCTACTTCTCTCTCTTCGACGGCCATGGCGGCGCTGCCTGTGCGCAGTACCTTAGTGAGCACTTGCATATTCGTCTGCGCAATCAGCTGATTTCCTCCCCAGCGCTCCATTTCGACATTAAAAGCAGCATAAAGCACGCCTTAAAAGAGAGTTTTCAGGCCTGCGACGAAGACTACCGCAGGGTGGAGCCAATACTCGCCCAAACAGTGGGCTCCACAGCACTGGTATGCCTGCTAATCGGCGACCTTCTCGTAACCGCCAATTTGGGCGACTCCAGAGCAGTGCTGTGCAGAGCCGGCAGAGCCATCGACCTTTCAGTGGACCACAAGCCTGTGAGTTATAAGCAGGACAACCCCACTGAAAGCGAGCGAATCAAGCGTCTGGGCGGGGTTATTTCCTTCCGTCGAATCGCAGGCAAAGTCGCCTTTTCCCGCAGTTTCGGCGATTTCAATTATAAGTCTCCCCCAGTGCTGTCCATAGAGCCGGAAGTGCGCTGTCTCTACCTCAGTCCGGTGGAGGACGAGTTCCTGCTCCTCGCCTGCGACGGACTTTGGGACGTCTTCTCGAGCCAGCAGGCGGTGGAGTTCGTGCGCACTCGATTGCGGCAGATGCCAGTGGCCGAGCAAGACCCGCAGAGAGTGGCGAGAGAGCTGGTGAACGAGGCAATATACGAGCGGAGGAGTGGGGATAACGTGAGTGTGACAGTGGTAGCGCTCACTTGCGGAGTGTAGTGGGAATAGAGTGCTATTGAGGCTGATTAGCTGCGGAATAGCGCTTTTGTCTGGGGGACTAAGATTAATCAAATACTTATTTTCTTCTCGAGCAGCTGTACGCTTTCCTCCCTCAGAGTAGAGGAGTGCTTCGCCAGTCTGGCGAGCCTGGGCCGCACATCCTCCAACTCCGCCAACTCCTCCAGCAAATTCGCTAACTTGTACAACTCTGTGTCGGAGCGGTCGTGGGTGAACGAGGAAATGGGTACAGCGTTTTCCTTGTGGTTTTGGTAGGCACTGGGTGAGTTCTGCATAGAGTTTACGTCTATGATGATTATTGTACTCATATCTTTGCTCAATCTCCCTAAGTCCTTTGTATAAATCCCGTCTACTAGTACACAGTCATCGCGAAAAAGCCGTCCGCCGATGAGTCCCTTATAGTCCAAAACGTCCAAAAGCGGGTCCGCATATTGCGCCAAACTAGCAGTGTACACCACTATATCATAGTGCTGTTTCGCCCTTTCCAGGAACTCCTGCAAGCCAGGGCGAATTCTCACATATATCGGCACCGGGTCCTCAGGAGGCGCCTCCACTGTGAAGACATAGTCAGGGTCGGGCACTGCGGAAACAGAGCTGTGCACTAAGGTCTCGTCTAGGTCCAAAACCAGCGTTTTCCGCTTCCCCGGAGTCGTGGATCCAATACGCCGGTCCTCCACTACTGGAGAAACTTCGTAGGTCTGGCCTTGGGACGAGGACAGACAGAAGCAGAGAGCTGCCAGCAGACGCCACAGGGAGCGTCTGCGAGGCACTTTCACAGGGATGTCCAAGGACTGGTTGATGCCGTCGCTAGTGTTCGCGATGAGTTCGTGAGCGGAGGAAGGCACCGGCACTCTGTTCTGTATGGCCATTTACCAGGAGAAAGAGGCTAGATTAGGAGAGTGGCGGAATAGGCGGAAATCTGGATGACTGGGTCTTGGCTTGGGTTTGTATCGCAGATTTACCAAGGTTCCGGATAGTGTTGAAACAACGACATACAAAAAGCTTATACTAATCCCTGTGAAATCCATCGATTGGGAAATTCGAGCCTCTAAATTAGCTGTTCCCAGGCTATTCCCAGTGCTTTCCCCTCTGTATCTCTGCCAGTGCCCAGGTATGTCTGCAGTGAATATGGAGTGGTCAGGCTTCCTCTCCACCTCCGACCCACTCTTCCAGCTCTCCGCCTTCTTCATGGTCTTCAACCCGGTCTTTTGGAACCTCACAGCCCAGGGCGAGTACCGGCTAAACCTCATATCAGGCTGCGTGGCCGGACACAAGAAATTCGCCTGCATAGTGCTGGGCATCGTTATATTCACCTTAGGGATATATAGAGACGTCCTGTTCCACGAGATGATGAGCAAGCAGCCAGTCTACCCCGCGGATGAGACACTGTGCATGTATATTGGCTGGGGTCTGATTGCCATCGGGCAGGTCCTCAACTTGGCGGTTTTCTATCGACTGGGTCTGTTTGGTGTCTATTTAGGGGACTATTTCGGCATATTCGTGCTGGACGCGCCTGTCACTGCCTTTCCTTACAACGTGACGGCTGACCCCCAGTACTGGGGCTCGGCCCTCACCTTCCTTGGAGACGCGCTGCGCTGCCGCAGTCCCGCGGGAGTGGCGCAGACCTGCATCCTCGTAGTCACATACAAGTGCGCAAGTCTCTTCGAAAGCAAGATGCTGCATGAGTTGTATGCGGAAAAGAGTCGCAGGGAGAAGAAGGGCAAGTAGCTAGGAACTCACTAGGGAACTGGGTTAGAGTGAGTGGGAAGGCAGTAGCCATTGCAATGGACCGAGCCAAGTACCTGGAACTGCTGGAAGAAGCCAGAGACCAGATCCTGCTGCGGCCCTCCAAGCCAGTCCAAGGCAGGCCCAAGCGCCGCAGACCCCACTCCGCCGCCCACGAACCCACCCTCGAAACCGTCCTCCGCAAGCGCAAAGGCGCAATAGAGGACAAACTCACACGAAACCTCGCTCTCCTGACCCACCGCAAGCCCCACACAGGGCAAGACTACCTCTTAGCTCACCTAAAGCGCCCCTAGCCCCTCGTCTTGAGTCGCAGTCGTTCACTGGTGCTGCCAAATCGGCTGCTTGTGGACTTGTCCAGGTCCCTTTGCTGTCTTTCCATACTGCTGATAGTGAGTCCGCCCCACAGTTCTTCTGCTTCTCTGGGCGATTGGGTCGGTAGTGGGGATTTCGGGACTTCGGACAGCCGGGAGTAGGGCTGAGTATGGATGTTTACCACCCTCAGAGACTGTTTCGAGCCTATAGGGCGGGCTTTATCCCTGCTTTTCAGCATTATCAGCCTGTCCCAGGTCTTCACTCTCCGAAAATCCGTATTCGCACTGCTTTCCGGCCTCTTCGCCTCTCTATACGTGTCTTTAAACGGATACAGTCTCGGATACGCCGCTTCCTCCATGTTTCTAGTGCGATTGGCAGGGAGTTCACTGGGCCTGGGAGAGCGGGGGGACCCAGTATTCGTGTAGTTCTCAGAGAGACGGACCTGTTTGCCGCTTTCTATCTGTGCTTTGCGCAGTTCTCCCTTCACTCGCACTAGTTCCCAGATGGCTTTCAGCGTTTCTTCGGTGTTGGCGCGCTTGATGAAGTCGTCTTTGCCGATGACGAGCAGTTCGGCGGTGTCGCTGTGGCAGATGCAGGTGTAGGAGTACGTCTTGGAGTTCAAGATATCCTCGCACCCCACCCACTCCCCCTTCCCCAAAATCGCCACCTGCGCCTTCTTCGTCTGATATTTGTGCAAATGTGTGGAAAACAAGGGCAACTTCACCTGCTGCAGTATGTGCATTTCCCCCGCCTTCACGAAATAGACCTTATCCATAGGGTCTCCAGCCTGATACAGTATCTGCTTCCGCTTAATCGTCCTTTCCTTGAAGTAGTAACTGAGTTTCTGCAGGGAATTGCGAGTCCAGCCAGTGAACATCGACAAAGATTGCAGGAAATCTGCCTTTTTATTGATAGTGCACTCGTGGACTTTGGCGAGAATGCGGGTGTAGTCCTCCTTTTCCAGGACTCCGAAGTCGCAGTTCTGGGTGCACAGGATGCTGGCGGAGCGGGGACGGTTGTGGAGGAGGGCGAGCTCTCCGAAGGAGTCGCCGCGGCTGTAGTACTCCACTGCGAGGGGCTCGTGGCCGGAGACGTTGATTAGAACGGTGCAGGCGCCTTCCAGCAAAATGTAAAATTTCGAGCCTAAGTCTCCCTGGTGAAATACAAATTCGCCTTTCCGTCTGGTCTCATAGGACATGCACAGACAGCACTGGGTGACTGCGGAGTCACTCAGGTCTCGAGCCAGTTGGTCGAAGAACTTGATGCTGTGCACGAAGCTGGCGAGGGCTTGGATATTGTGAAGATTACGCTTCTTGCGGGGACGCTGAAGGACTTTAATAAAGGACGAGAAAGAAATTGGAGAGTCATCATCGTCTTGGCTGCACAGGGAGTGGCGGAACCCTTGCAACTCCCCAGACCTCAGAGTGGAGGCGATAAGGACGGAAAAAGGCTTGAGTCGGGCCTGAAGTGACATAGTTAATGGTTACTATTAGAAGAACTGGCGCAAATGAAGAGAAATTAGTGTTTAGAGGGAAGGGGAAGGCTGATTGGAGGAAAGGCTGGGAAAGGGATGGGAAATCAGGGGAATTAGGGACTAAAGTGGCTTATCACTCAGCAAAGAATCAGTTTCGCCTCTGTTTTCCCCGCTATTTCCCCTACAAAGCCAAAATAACGGCCCGAAACTGCAAATTACGCATGCCGCAAGGACCCACAAGCCACTCCACTCTGTATATTCCTGCCAAAACAGCACAGGGTAAGTATACCGCAGAGCAAACACCTGTGCAAACGTGAAAACCATATACGTAGGCACCAACTCATGCAGCGGATAGGCCGAAACCACGCATACCCGCATAGCCAATGGCACAAACCCCAGTATACCAACCCCTAGGAAGTAGTCACACACTAGGTAGAGATAGTATCTGTCCACTAGAATACACTGCAGCACAGCTGTACAGGACCCGAGGACTGTGTATAGCCTCAAAGGGTGGGGAAAGGAGTGGGATGTGTCCACTATTAGGGAGGCTAGGAGGCCGCCAGTGAGGCCGCCCAGTACTAGCACGAGTCCCGCCCAGCCGGATTCGAGGGAGTTGTAGCCGTTTAGGCTTAAAATAGGCTCGAGTAGGCCGATTAGGGTGTAACTTGTGCCTATTGCAGACCCGCAGAGCAGCAAAACTGCGATTTCCCGCCTTTTCAGCCTGCAAAGCAGGAAATTGCTATATGAAACTGCATGGAAAGACTGCACGTGGTCGTTTTTCGCAAGTAAAATATAGGCTAGAAAGCACAAAACTCCCCCAAAAGCCTCAATTTGGAGTGTAATTTCCACGTTATTTAGATAGGGCGGCACAACCAGGCCTATCCCCACTCCGAGGAAATTGGCCAAACTGGCGCAAGTAGTGCTCAGGACTCTTTCCCTGGGCGGGAAACAGACTTCTGCCACTGTATTTGCTGCAATTAGGGCTGAACTGTTGACTAAGGCCAGACAGCACTGGGTGAATAGTGCCAATTGGAAGTTCCGCCCTGCCAGTACTCTCTATATATACAGACCTTAGGACTGCTCCCACAGCGTTTACCCCGCAGCACACCCATAGACTCCAGTAGAGGGACTGACGCAGGGCCCAGACTGCTACAGGAACAGTGGGGAAGAAGAGGAGGAAGAAGGACAGTTCGAAGAGAGGCACTAGGTCGGGACTGATGGAGTAGTGCAGGGCGGTGGCAGAGGCTATAGGGACGTAGGTACACCAGTAAAGCCCACTGAGCAGACTAAAGCTGCAGAAGAGGAACAGCATCTCCCAGCCCATACTATCCACAGTGAATCAGACCCAAAAGCCACTTCCAAGACATACGGCATACATATATACTTTCCGCATTGGTAAAACAAAGGCCTGTGACGACTCTTCCCTATACTCCGGGGACTAACACCCTAGGCAACTGTATGGCTAATAAAGAAAAATGCTCTGAGGTACGCTATGCTACCTGATGCTGTTCACCCTCTTCTTCCAGTTCCTCTACGACGGCTGGCTGCGGATCACCGGCAAGGCGCCTGCAGAGCAAGTGGCGGAGGAAACTACGGAGGAGGGCAAGCCCAAGGCTGACTAAGGCCGGGGGTCGAGTGATGGGCTGCGGCCAAAACAGGCGGCAGGTCTGAGATCGCTAGGCTTAATAGTCGGTGTTAGGGCTTTAGGAAGCTTAGAAAACACACTTCCAATACATACTATAAGGACTGAAGAGGATCTAAACCGTCTATTTGCATGGGAAAGACCGTATTTCCTCATACAGTCATATTTTCTGTATGCCATATGACGCTTTTTACCCAACTCCCTTTTCCTTGCAATAATTGTAGATAATGGAAGGAGACATTCCCCGCTACGGCGCCACTCCCACTTCCCCACTCACCCAGGCCCTGAAAGCCAGCAACTTCTCAGGCTGGTACATGCTCAGCGTCAACAGTCCCAACGCCTTCTACAAGCTAGTCGCCCTCGGCCTCACCTTGCACTTCAACCAAACTTCCAAAGCGGAATTTCAGTATCTTGACAAAATGTGGGGAAAGAATGCCTCCAATGTGAGAACTGTGTGGTGCAGAAACCCAGGCAACGAGAAATTCGAAAACCCGCAGTTCTTTGAAGCCCTGGGAAATGCGCTAATTGAGGACTTAAAAGTTGCTTACGGACCTGAAAGTCGTCTGCCCAAAGCCTGGTTCAGCGAAATAGCGGCTGGGAAGGTAATGGACAAAAACCAATTCGACGTGTACAGGTCGTTTTTAGGCCATTTGAACGTCGCGTTGATCTGGTATGAGTGGACAGGCAGTGGCCAACTGCTCCCAGCTAAGTATGTCTCTGCGACTTCCAACGACCCGCAGGTGTATGTCACTTTGGCGAGCGAGGGGAGTGCGCACTACCTGCTCTTTCATACTGATTTGAACAGTGGACAGTATAAACTCGGGTATCCCTTTTATACGAAAGGCGAAGCGGATTCGAGGATTCCGAGTTTGCAGGTGGTGGAGAGACCGAGCGAGGGGGAGGCTACGCAAGCCTGCATACTGCAGGAAGGGGAAATTATACAGCTAGTTGCGAGTTTGTGGGCGACTTATGGCCCCCAGCAGCTTCCAGTCGAAGCCCAAGCCCAGCAAACCCGGCTAACGGAGCTAATTGGCAGTGTGACTCAACTCGCCAAGACTTGTGGCTGTCCCTTGAAACTCGACACTCCGGAGATGGCCAGAATCACCTCAATCCAGCAGATCCAGCCCACTACTGAGCCGGAAAGACCGCTGTACCACGACTGGACCAACTGTGAAAGCTTCCCAGAGGCTGGCAACATGCTGAATCACTTGGGCGAGTACTTCCACTACCAGTGCTTATTCAACTATATCAATACACTGCCAGACCCTATCACTTCCGTCCTGTGTCCCCGCTGCCACCGAGAACTGCCCGATAATACAGTAGAAGCAGTGGCGCCCCTGGTAACCGAAGAAAGGAGAAGACGACAACGTGTGGGAACTCTCGATCATCATCAAGGCGGTAGTACTCTGCCAGCTCCTGGCTCCACTCAGGTTAGCCTGTGTCCACACTGCAAGGGCGTGCCTAGAGGCTCTTGGTTCACTTATGCCTGTGGAGCCTTCGCTTGCTCTAGCTGCGCTTTCCTGGATACTCGTGGGATGTGTCCCTTCTGCAACTGTCCCTACACAGAAGACGAAGTCCGGCGAATCAACGTAGCCTACTCCTCCTACACCATAGGCTTCTCATAGAGACTAGAAGTCTAATGGGGTGCTGTATACCGAAGGAAGCAGATACAGAGGTGCTCACGACCCTGCCCAGCAGTTCCCCTGAGGAGGAAAGCGCCATTCACTTGCAGGAGCAGGCCTTGCTGTATGGACAGCAGAAGGCGGGGCGCTTGTGGGAGGAGATTGAGAAGGTGACGGAGCAGGGCAGGGTCACGCCCAGCCACTTTTTCGCATTTGCAGGGCAGTTGGGACTCAATATGAAGGGAATTGATGAGGACCAGACTCCGATGAAGACGTTTTACCGGAAGTTCAGAGACGGAAATCGATTCGACGCAGGGAAACTGAAGGTCCTAGCCGTGCTCCTAGGCCAAGGAGACCCCGGCACCAAGGCCGCCCTCCTCTTCGACACCTTCCAGAAAGGCAACTCCATGGGCGTCGAAGAAATCCAATCAATGCTGGACTCAATTCTATCGATTTCCGCCGATTTCCTGCCTTTGCTAGCAGTCCAGCAGACCGGCTTGACAGAGAAAAGCTACATCCAGCTGTCCCTCTTCCTAGGCAGTCAAAAAGACCCGGTGCGGGACCGAATGTGCAACTTGATATTGGAGCTGCACAGGCAAGTGTCGAAGGAGCAGCTGGTGAGTCGCTTTCAGCAGGATGAGGTGTTGCAGCGGCTCTGCTCCCCTCACAAAGTCCGGAGACTGCTGGAAAGCGAAGCAGTGTCGCTCACCCCGCCTATCGCCCATTAACCTAGTTTAGGTATTGGGAATTACTATTGATATATAGGGAACAGACTGGCTTTTCACCTATATTTGGCATTAGTTAGGTCTTTTCTTCCCTTGAGTCTGACTTCTGACTTCCACACTGCTTCGAAGACTCATGTTCCAGGTCAGCGTCTGCTGAGTCGCCCCAGGCACAAACAGGTGCGTCAGTTCATGGGAGTGCACCGAGACTTGAGTGTCGTCATAGGGGATTGCAGGCACAGAAGTCTCTTTCGGCCGAGAAATTGCCCGTTTGGACCGCGGAATGAGCGGAGTTTTGCTGCGAGAAGGACTGCGCACAGGGGGGAGAGACCTGTTTCTAGCGGAAAAGACTGGGTCTCGCAGGGTGGTTTCGAACTCGAGTTGGCTGCTGTTGGCTGCGGATCCGATGCGGTGGTGGCAGAGGTGGGAGAACATGCCGGCTTTGCGGCGGAGACTGGCGATTTCGACTACGCGAGTGCAGTTGAGGCCGTGTACGCCTTTGCAGCCTGTCTAGACCTCACTCTTGGGCTCTCTGATTTCTCTGCGAAGGAACGAAGGAGGCTGTTCCGGCTTCTTTCCATCATGCGCAGTCCGAGTGACGTATTTCCGCAAGTACAAGTACCACTCAAGTTCCTGGTGACTGCGGATAGAGGCTTGGATGAGGTGAGCGTACTCGTTTACGTTTTTGGGGAGAGTGGGGACTCCCTTGGTGTCCATTTCTGCAACTGTCAGAAGGACATTTCGGCAGGTTGGGAGATTTTGGGCAGTTTGTCGGGATTTGTAGGCTTTCTGTGTATGCGAGAAGGCATATAGAAGCTTTGTCGCAAACAGCAGGACTCATTCAAATAGTTAGTCCGAATTGCGCTATTGAGCGTCTATGAAAGCAGGATTGCCGCTGTTTATATTGACCAGTATTGAAGAACTTTCTATAGCAGGGACTTAAAGATTCAGCGATATGGAGGATTTTCTATAAATGCAGAACTTGGCAGTACAGCAATTCCCTTCTTTCTAATGGCATTCCTACATATTCCTCCTAAGCCCTGATTCTAGAGAAGTCTGGGAAAGCCAGGTGAGAGACTAAAGCTTATCTGGGAGGAGGAAGGATCATCTGCCCACATTTGACGCATTTCCCGTCTGCATAGATCTTGGGGTAGCAGGCATCGCAGATGCAGCAGTCGCTCCCAGGGCACCAATGCGCAATTTCATTCAACTTCAGTCTATACTTGCACATCGAACATTTCTTCTTTTCTCTTATGTCGTACAACTCCGCAGGCAGTTTCCCGCACATCGGACACTCCGCCTTCTTACTGTAGCACTCCGTCGCTATCAGTCTTTCATAGCACTCCAAGCACATGGCGTCGTCCCTGCAGCTATGGAACTGCCGTCTGCACTCCGTAGTGCACTTGATGCACTTCCTAGGCGTCGGCTCCACCGCAGGGATGATGCGCAGCAAAGGTGACTTTTGCGGGGAAATGGTGAGTGAAGAGGTATTGGGATGCTCAGGAGGCTGGTTTTCGGAAGAACACAGGTCGGTATCGAGGCTTTCCAAGGAGTCAGGTCTCAGCACTTCCAGCATGAAGTCTTCCCCACTGCTGTACTCGAGGAGCAGCACCTCGTCCACTAGTTTCTCCATCTTTTTCGTGACGTCGGTGATTAGCTCCATGTAGAAGTTGGGCTCTTTTTCACTGTTGTCTCGGAGGATTTCCTCGGTCACTCTGGAGAAGGAGCGGTGACGGAGAGTGGTGATTTGCTTCCTGCTGGAGGCGAGTTCTTCTATGACTACTTGGTGGAAGTTTTTGAACCTTTGGAGGAGCTTGTCGAATCGGATGTCGATTAGGGAAATAGCGTCTTCCTTCATTTTCAGCAACGCCAAATTCGCCTTCTCAAACTGGTCCGCCTCCACCGCCAACAGCCTCTCCACCTTCCTACTCCCCACGTCCATTTTCCCAATGTTCTCATCATACACCTGCAAATCCGCCACCGTCTCCACTATGTCAAAGGCAGATATAGGCAGGATCGTGCTGCTCCTCAGTCCTCCGTGCGCCTCGATCAAGCTGCCGATATCTCGCTTACAGATGGGCATTTTCCCTGCCTGTACCAAAGCGAACAGCTCTGGTCCTGCGCTGCCACATACGCTGCAGACCATTGGACTGGCCATGTGATTATAGAGAGGAATGGTAGGAATTGCCTATTTCCCTATGCGTGCCTTTAGGATGCGTAGGAGGTAGGTGAGGTTTTGCAGCTCTAGAGCTTTGGCGATTTCTTCGGATAGCTGGGAACTGACGTCGGTGAGGGAGCCCAGGACGTCTTCGAGGACTTGGATGGAGGAGATGCGAGCGTCTTTATCCATCCTAAGCAGGAATTGCAGGACCTTAGGAGCCGAGGCTGCAGACAAGTTGGGAAAAGTGGTTTCCAGCACAAGCATGAGGGAGCCGTCCGCTTCCAAGCCTGATGGAAACCGGGGACGTTCTCCGCTGAAATCCACGTTCTTCATAGTGACTCCCGCCTGCTGGCTCAGCTGCAGGTGAGTCTGGGTCATGCTTTTCAGCATCGCTGCACTCTGAGGCAGCAGACTCAACTTCGTAGTGACTTCCTGCAGCTGCAGAATGGTGCTGTTCAGGTCAATTTGAGCCTTATCGAAGCGCGCCTCCACCTCTTCCAGTCCTTGCAGCTCTGATTTATACTCATTGGCCAGGCGACTCAGAGAGGCTAGAGCCTGCATGAAGTCGTCCTGACTTCCCGCCATTATTGGAGTCGAGGAGGACAGGGAAAGATACGAATATCAGGGAAGTCGGGCAGACAGGCGGATTTAGGCTGGAAATAGGTGAGAGTTTCGCTGGTTTTCAGCGAATTTGATATACATTTTCAGTGAAGTTTGTTTGATTTCGGACTAATTGATCGCTGATAGTGTGAAAAAGCCTGCAAAAACTCAATAATAAATCAGCCAATTTCAGCCTATTGTCTCTGCATATTCACACATATATTAGCTATGTCAGACCTGAAATTTCCTCCAAGTCCCTTCTTTGGAAGGACAATTTCGCCCTATAGTCTCTACCGCCAGCCCAGGTCCAAGGCCTTTTCAGGGATCATTCGCCCGAAACTGCCTATTTCGCCTATCTCCATAGGCACCGCGGCGACTAGACGACACAGAGTAGTCGCAGCGCTGAACATAACCGCAATCACACAAGTTCCTCGGCCGAAGTCGCACACCAAACGGACAATCAGTGCGATTTGCTGCAGAGCGAGAAGAAGTCCGCCGCAGGGAATAGAGGGCAGGAAGCGCGGGCCTGAGCCTACTGTTAGAAAAGTGGAAATTAGCACTACTGACACTGCAAGAAGGAAATCACTATCTAGAGACTGCCCTGATTTCTCCTGCAGACACAGGGAAAAGAAGCCGAAAATCGACTCGAAAACTCTATTGATTCCCTGGACTCGCGAAAGACGCTTTTTAACTCAGCCTCAAGCCTTCCCCCCTCGTACTCTCTCCAACCCTCCCTACCACCCTCTTTCAGCCTGGGACGATTTCTACCCTAACTCGCCTAGCTAGCCTGTCTCCATATCTTGCAGGTGTTGTCCTTCGACCCTGTAATGACAGTCTCCCCAGTGTAATTAAAGGCACAGGAGAAGATTTCATCAGTGTGGCCTTCAAGCGTTTGCAAGCACTCCCCAGTTTCCGCGTTCCACACCCTTGCGGTCCTGTCCCCACTGCCAGTCATTATTAACGACCCTTGAGGGTTGAAGCACACTTTCGAGATTTCCGCTTCGTGGCCGATGAGGATGGCTACGCAGACACTGGTCATGACGTTATACACCCGAGCCACGGAGTCGGCGGAGGCACTTACCAGCTTAGTGCCAGTTGCGTTGAAACAGATGTCGAGGACTTCGTCGGTGTGGCCGCGGAGGGTTTCGACGCACTTCCCAGTGGCGGTTTCCCACAGCTTCGCTGAGCGGTCGATTGACCCGGTAGCGATTAATTCACCTGAGAAGTCGAATTGCGCACTGGAGATTTCCGCTTTGTGGCCTTCGAGACTGTGGATGATTTGGCCGGTGCGTGCGTCCCACAGCTTCACTGTGCTGTCGAATGACCCAGTCAACAGCTTGTCCCCGTCACTATTGAAGCACAAACTGACGATTTCAGCCTGGTGGCCTCTGAAGGTGCATAGCTCCTGGCCTGTCTCCACGTCCCACAGCTTGGCGGATTGATCCATTGAGCCAGTCGCTAGGAGCATACCTTGAGGGTCGAAGGACAAACAGACTATTTCCGCTGTATGTCCCCTAAGCGTTTGATAGCACTGGCCACTCACAGAGTCCCATATCTTCGCAGTGCGGTCGAAAGACCCAGTCACGACTCGCGTCCCAAAGGGGTTGTTGAAGGAAATGGAATAGACCACGTTCTTGTGCCCCTCCAGAGTCACTACCTCCGCACCTGAATTCGTGTCCCACACCTTACAGGTCCGGTCATACGACCCAGTGATAAACCTGTCCCCCGACTTGTTGAATGCGCAATTCGTCAAAGGCAGCACATGCGCTTTCAAAGTCTTGTACAGGGCGAACTCGGGGACAGTGGAGACTTCCAGCCTACTGATCAGTTTCCCTACTAGTGTCCTCAGTTGGGGCCGGAGTCTTTCGGAGATAGACGGCTCTTCGAATAGAATTTGGCTGACTAGGCCTTCGATGTCGGTGCTGGGTGGGGGTTACTCGAGAGTGAGGTTCAGGAGGTCGATGGTTTTGTCTTCGAGTTCGTCGTTGTTGTGCAGGTACTGAAGGATGATGCCGGGCGGGTAGTACCGCAGCAGCATTCGCTTCAACTTCATATTACTAAGCGACTCAAACTAAAGAAATTGCGGGAATTTGCTCTTTGTGACGGAATGCGACTTTCGTGATTTGCCGGTTCCGCTGTGCAAGCGGAAGGGATATCTAAGAAGCGCACTCAAATAACTAGATTGATAAGGTAATACACCTTCCAGTTCTAACAGACGCTAAGGTTCTGTACCTTTATTTCGAGAATTCTCTCGCTAATTGCATCTAACCTGACTTCTCCCTGTCCGTTTCCCTCCCTGAGTAACTCCCTCTAGCAAAATGGCTCTCGTCAAAGCAGACCAAGCGCCGACCTTCGACCAAGCCAACAAGCTGCTTTCCGTCCGTCTGGAGGAGCAGAAGCAATGTGAGCGCGAAGTGGCCATCATCCGCTCTGAAGTCGACCGAATCACCAAGCTATACAATGAAAAGCAAAGCCAACTGAGAGCTGCGGACAGTGAGTCCTGGGCGAAGAAGTTTAGGGGGGAGGAGGGCCCGGATCAGGTGGGAGAGGGTCTGGCGATGGATGTGGAGAGGCAAAGGCAGGAGAAGGAACGAGCGATTCGAGAAACCATCCATGGCATGCTAAAGAAAAGGATCCCCCTGGCCTCCCAGGGAGGCGGCGGTCCCAGTGAAATCAAGCGCAACCCGACCCTTTTCGTGCACACTGTGAAGGTGAATTACATAAAAAACCTAAAGGACGGCGACATCGAGCGCTTTACCAAGGCGCAAGCCCGCACTGCAGTTTTCCGCATCACCCAATACACAACTTTGCAGGATCTACGCAAAACTGTGTGCGACTTTTGGGTATTTCCTATATAGGGAATCGAACATCCTGAGATAATGTCACTTCGGGCCAACAATATGGCCTTTTTAGACCTGCTGTCCAAGGAAGAACGGCGGGAGGAGATAAGTGTGAGGAATGCAAAGGACTCCAGTGTGCCACTGTATAGGCTTTTCGCGGAGAATAAGCTGTTTCCGGAACTGTGGCTGCTGGAAACGAACTCGCAAAGTGCTCGATTGTTCCCCAATCAGGAAGACTTCTGTACCTCCCTACACAGATGAAAAGGACTACACAAAGGCCCAGCGCAACAAAGGCGCCGGCCAAGTGAACGAACAAGGCTACGTGAACAACTACCGCAAGTTCCTCACCAAGTTCCCAGGCCTGTTCATCCTCCTGCCACCCAAACTTCGAGCTGACAAGGAGAAGGAAGAGCGGTCCGCCTTCGACCAAAACACGAGTTGTTTGACCTGCGTCGTTATGCTGATTATCGTGATTTTGACCGGGGCTGTAGTTGTGGAAAGAATGGACATGAAGCACACCTTTGCACTGCAGTATGCAGTGGAGAGCAAGTTGACTGCAGTCGTGGGAGGAATGGGGTACAAGGATGTTTCACTGCTTCAGCATATGATTAAATACTACGGCCGCACACTGCCTACAGTCCTTTGCAGTACTACAACTGGGGTAATAGACGACAGTCTGTTATCCAAGTTTCACCTTGTGGGGCCTTTTCGACTGAGACAAATCAGGTCTGCGGAGACGTCGTGTCCGTCGAGTAAGGACGATGTGGAGGCCAGTGGCTACGTCTGCTACTCAGAAACCGACAAAGACACGAAGGATATTACGACTGGAGACGTGCCTTGGATGTACTACCAGTCAGCCGAGGATCTAGGCTCGTCTACTGAAACGGAAGGGAAACTTCGAGTATATGACGGCTCGGGGTACACTATGGACTTTTTCGCCAATACAACCTTGGATAGCTTCCGCAGAGCACACGATAATATGCTGAATCACGGCTGGCTTTCCCTAAGCACTCGCGCCATTTTCCTCACTTTAACCATGTACGACCCTAACAACGACCAGTGGGTTTACACCAAAACACTCACCGAAATCGGCATAAACGGCGCAATCATTCCCAACCGGATAATCCCCATAGTCTTCCGACCGAACGTATTCGAAACTTCTAAAGACGGGTCTATAGCAGCGATGGACACTATCCGCTTCGTACTGGCTTTTTACTTTGTAGTCCTCACTCTGCGGGAAGTGGCTTCCAAGCGCTCCGGCAGCTGGCGGTTTCACTGGGCGTATTTCAAAGAGCCGGTCTTTTGGCGGGATTTGATGACTTTCGTGCTAATAATCGTGGGCTTTGCACTGAGCAATTCGCTGACTTTGAACACGGGAAAAGTCCTGCAGAACAATAAATTTGTGGATTTGGAAAGTTACGCGAAGACCTTTTGGCTGAGCATTCAAATAAACATAATATCGGGGATGTTGGTGTTTGTGAGACTTTTAGGAGTGCTGAATCTCTTCCATAGTCCGAAAGTGGTGCTAACGACTATGTCGCAAACCTTCTATGCGATGTTCTTTTATTTGCTGCTGTTTTCTCCGATGGCGGTGGGGTTGTCTGTGGCTTCTATCAATATATGGGGGAATTACCTGATTTCGTACCACTCGATGCTGTATGCGTTTACATCGAATATGCTGCTCAGCCTAGGGATGATAAACGTCCTCGAGCTCTACATCCTGAACTCAGTCTGGACTCTAGTCTTCCTCTTCGTGTCCCTTTTGACCTGGACTTTCTACCTCATAGCAGTCTTCAAAGGTGTCTATCTAGACTCCAGAATGGCCACCAGACAAAGCCTCGGCTACGGTGAGAAGTTCGCAGGGTCGAAGTTGTCCGCCTTCGGCTGGTGGTTTGTTGGGTTTCTACCCCGCAGAGTGCTCGCCTCGATGCGGGATTGGATACAGCGGAGAAATGAAAAGAAGAAGGAGAAGAAATTGGAGAGTAAGGAAGAACCGAGTGCGAAGAAGGCGGAAGTGTCTGAGGAGACGGGTAGAGCACTAGCGGCTGGCTCAGCCGAGGTAAGTTCCTAGCTACTGGGCAATATGGTCTGGGAGGGCGTGGTTACCCGGCACTTCAATGCACTGAGAAAGTGCCAGTCCGCTGGTATAACTAGCACCAGTAGACTCAACTAATGGCAACTGAGAAGCGTAGGAAAGGGAGTTAGGGTGAGAGGGAATTTCCTCCTTGCAGCTTGGCTCTCCTCATCTTGCCTATCGCAGAATACAGCCAAAGCAGCAAACCCACTCCGTAGAACGCCATACAGACGTAGAATATGACGTGCTCAGTGTGGTTGTCTTGACTGATGTAGCCGCAGTCCGGCAAATAAGTCGCACATTCAAAACCTTCCAAACAGCAAAAAGCACACGCCTTGTCTCCGCAGATAGTGCCTGTGCCTCCGGACTGCAGCGGCACGTCCAACACCTTCAGTCTTGCCTGCACTGCCACTGCTAATAGTAACCAAAGCGCCAGGCAGTCCACCATTTAAGTATATTCACAAACCTAGGAAGAACGACGCTTGAATTAGCTCACTGGGAAAGGCGGAAACTGCGGCTTTAGCCTGTTCATTGATGGCAGTTCTGCATTTGATGCAAACGGTTTCATAGTGGCTATTGGAGGAACAGATGTGTCGCAGTCTGCACAGCCGCCGTGATATCCACTTTTCAGCAAATAAGACGGGGCTGCTGGGCAGCCGACAGCGCCAAATCTGAAGCCCCTTTCATCATTAGCGTCTGACAGGTGGCAAATGGGCGTTTAGTCCACTGGACCAGCCTCCAGCGACAGTGTTCAAATAAGCATATAGGCACTTCGCATGGAGTCGATGACTATGTGGATTTCCGTAAAATCGTATGTGGATCTTTCTGTTTTACAGGCTCAATGACGCTATTTGCAGGGTTAAGACTCTTTCTGCGTCTACCAAGGGCAAGTCTTCCCCCTAATTGCGTCAACTTCTGCAGAACTTCTCCTACAGCAATGTCTTCAAGCTACAGGATTTCCTTGATCTGCACCGCAAATCGCCAAATAAATTCGCTAGTTTGGCAATTGTATGAATTAGAACAGTTAATCGGAAGTTATTGGACTGGGCAGAGACAGGGACTCCCAGGCCAATAGCTCCTTACCTGGTACTTCGGTTTTCTTATAATTAGGGAATTTCGGTCCCTGAGCATTCCCCACTATGAGACAGGACGGGACTGAGTCGTTTTCAAAGGCAATATTAACAAAAGTTGCGAAGTCGTCCTGAGAATTGATATGAATTCCCAAAATATCGCTGTTCCGTCCTCAGTAACTTTACAAATGCATCGATAAGACTGCACTGATTCCAGTTTCCCTCAGCCTGCGATTTCCAGACTTCTTCATATCTCGGCCAGACATGGTTCATAAGTCAGTGGCCAAAGCCACTAGTGGGTAAAACCAAGGCTGAAAAGGGCAGTTCGCAGGGGAGTTGTCGGGATTCAGCAGGTCCTACGAAGAGACATCTACGCTTATTAGGACCATTTTGGCTGTTTCGCCCTTCAAAGCTTTCCACCTAGTAGTAATGGTCAAGAAAGCCGCTGCTCCGACCCATGAAGACGCTCTGGCGGAGGAGACCAAGAAGCTAGTAGTGGAAAAGGGAGTTACAGCCAAGGACATTTCCACCTTCCTCTCCACTCACATCAACGACTACAGCTGCTTGCCTGAGTTTGCCCACCTCCTGCGCAGGTCTCCCTGCACGATTCAGCTCTCCAAGTCTGTGAGCAGTGCGGTTTTCCAGCTGGCGAGGGAGGGCACAGCGCTGTGGCCCTGGTGCGAAGCGCTCATTCACTGTATGAACGCGGAGATCCTGTGGCCGCACCGTCCAATCCATGAAGCCTTGTTCTTCCCATCGGATGAGAATGAGTACAAGATCCTGCACTATGTGCAGCAGGCGAAAGTCTATATCAACCTATGCGTATTCGCCCTTTCTAATGACCTTTTGGTCGATGCACTGGTCCAAAAGCACAAAAGCGGGGTCCAAGTGAGGGTCATTTCCGACGACGAACAGGCGGAACGGTCCGGGGCTGACATGGAGAGGATCAGGGAGGCAGGCATACAGGGCAAGCTGGACCAGAGCAAGGCCAATATGCACCACAAGTTCTGTGTGGTGGATGGCACTGTGCTCATCATGGGGTCTTTCAATTGGACGCGCCAGGCGGTGGAGAAGAACCAGGAAAACCTCATTATCACGGACGACACTGTGCTAATCCAAGCCTACAACGGTGAGTTTGAAAAGCTGTGGTCAGCCTTCGCAGTCACTTTGGGCAGTGCGCCTCGGTCCAACCTAGATGCATCAGTGCAGAAACTGGTAGATATGCTGGTGTCTATCTTCCACAGGGCTGAAACTGAGTCGAAGCAGACTTAAATAGCAAAATTAGGACTATTTTGGAACTATGGTAGGAGTTTAGAGGGTAGAAAGGGGCAGGAATTCGGGATGTTTGGAAAGGGAATTTGGTATTAGCTCAAAAAATATGAGAAAAGCAGCATAAATATCAATAAAAAGCGAAATTTCAGCCCAATTTCAATGCAAATCAGCCTTCCACTCCGATTTCCCCCAAGTCTTTAGAGTAACAGCGTTCTCTGCATACAAAAACAGCTCTAGTCGTCCAGACTCAGGAATCGGTATAGGAAAAACATGGCTGCGAAGAAGGCAGGCGCTCATGCTGGGGAAGAGGTGAAATCCGCCAATTACACCTATAGGGACGAAAAGATCATTGGCAACGGCTCATTTGGTACAGTTTATCAGTACACTCTGGTGGAAACGGGCGAAGTCGTGGCAATCAAGCGAGTCTTCCAAGACAAAAGGTACAAAAACCGGGAACTGCAGATAATGAAGGAGATGCATCACCCCAATATCGTCGCTTTCAAGGACGTTTTCTCCAACAACGACTCCGACGAAGTCTTCCTCAACCTCGTCATGGAGTTCCTGCCCGAAACAGTCTACCGAGAACTGAAGAAATACCACCGCAACAAGCAGCAAATGCCCCTAGTCCTGGTCAAACTGCACACCTACCAACTGCTCCGATCCCTCGCCTACATCCACGCCCTCGGCATCTGCCACAGAGACATCAAGCCCCAAAACCTCCTAGTCGACCCGGAGTCCGCAGTCTTAAAGCTGTGCGACTTCGGGAGTGCGAAGAAGCTGATAGCGGGGGAAATGAATGTGTCCTACATCTGCTCCCGGTACTACCGAGCGCCCGAGCTGATATTCGGAGCGGTGAACTACTCGACTGCTATAGACATCTGGAGTGCGGGGTGTGTGGCAGGGGAGCTAATGCAGGGCTTTCCCCTGTTCCCCGGAGAGTCCGGAGTGGACCAACTCGTGGAAATCATCAAAGTCCTGGGCACTCCCAATCGAGACCAAATTCGAGAAATGAACCCCAACTTCACTGAGTACAAATTCCCCACCATCAAGTCCCACACCTGGTCTCAGGTTTTTAAGGGCAAAGTGCCCTCGGAGGCTATTGAGTTCGTGGCTTCCTTGCTGAACTACAGTCCTGCAGGCCGCCCCAGTGCGATGGAAGCGCTCGGACACCCGTTTTTCGATGAACTCAGGAGTGAGCAGACTCGACTGCCGTCTGGAAGCAAACTTCCGGACTTGTTTAATTGGACTGATGAAGAAAGAGGGACTGTTCCAGCTGAGAAACTGCTCCAGCTGACCCCCGTTTGGTCCCGCAGCTAGTAACGCTAGCAGCTCTCATTCTAACTCCCATAGAAATCTTGAAATGGAGCGATACCACCTACTCGACACTCTCTACACCAACTCCCTAGCCGGCGTTTCCGTGCAGAAAGCCATAGAGAAGGCTTCTGGCCTGGCAGTGTGCATCAAGAAAGTGCAAATTGAGTCTGAGGAGATGCTGGCGACGCTGCAGCAGGAGGCGGCTAATTTGGCAATATATCAGCACCCAGGAATTTGCACCTTTTTCGAAAGTTTCGTGGCGGAAGCGCCGGAAAGCCGAGCATTTGTCCTGGTGATGGAACTGCTGATAGCGGATCTGAGCCAAGAGGCAGAAAAGCGCAGGCGGAACTACCTCTACTGGAGCGAGGAAGAGATTTGGAGAATACTCGAAGAAATAGTAGTGGCTCTCGCCTACCTGCAAGGGCAGCAGCTCGCCCACAGAGACATCAAACCCCACAACATCTTCCTAACTGCAGACGCACACGTCAAGTTGGGCGACTTCGGGGCGAGTCGCTTCACTCCCCAGGAAGAATCTATTACCATACAGGGCACTCCGCTGTATCTCAGTCCTAAGCTGAGGAATGCCTATGCCAGAATGCTGGTGGAGCCTGCACTTGTGATGGTCAGGCATAATGTGTATAAGTCGGATGTGTTTTCGCTTGGGATTACGATGCTGCACTTAGCGGGGTTGGAAGCGCCGCAGGGATTAGGCGGGTTGAAGGGACTGGAAGGGAGACTTAGTGGGGCGGTACAGGGGGTTAATATGTATTCGGGGGAGTTTAGGGCGGTTTTAGGCGCTATGCTGGAGCTGAAGGAGAAGAAAAGGCCTGATTTCGTGCAGTTGTTACACATCATACAGGAGCGCATGAGGAGACATGCGAATTTACCAGCAATTCACTGCGGGAACTGCCTGCGAGGTATCGAAACTGGCCATTTCGCCTCAATTTCCCTACCCTGTGTGCCAACAATACACTGTTTCTGCTCCAAAGACTGCTTCTGCCTATACGTAACTGCCCAAGAGTCCGCCAATCAGCCAGTTTCCTGTCCCAACTGCCCACTTCCCATCCCTTTGGAACTAATCGCCTCCATCCGCTCGCAGCGGGAAGAAGAATCCAAAGAAATACAGCTAAACATCTGCTCAGAGTGCAAAAGAAGCAGACAATTAATGGAAATCACCCAATGTCCCCACCGCTTTTGCTTCGACTGTGTGGCTTTTTGGAGGGAAAAATACGTCAAAAAGCCCTGCGGGTGTCCGAAGTGCGGCCGACCTCTGAAACTGGCAGCGATAAAGTGGATGAAGGGAGGCGGGTGTCGGCTGCTTTAGCTAGATTTAGCGCATTTAGCACAGACAGGGCCTTGCTGGGTGTGGAAATGGGTGTGGCAGCTGGGACAGCGGTACCTGGGGTCTTCGGTGGTGGCTTCTTCGTTGGGGAGGAGGGCTGGGAGTGAGGGTTTTTCGCTGGTTCGCAGGTCGTCTTGGAGCAGGGAAAGGGCTTGGGCGGCTGTGCAGCGTTCGGCCTGGTTCCAGGCGAGCATGGACAGAATGGCTCTTTCGAGCTGCAGATAGCCTCGAGATTGAAAGTGGAAATGGACCTCTTGGGCCAATATTTCCTGTGGCTTTGAGTTCAGATAGCGATACGCTCTGCCAGTGGCCAGTTCATAGATTACCTTTCCCAGCGCCCAAATGTCTTCCTTGAAAGGGTCGTTTTCCGCGACTTCCTGCAATTTCACGCTTTCCATCGATTGCGGACTGGTGTAATCCCTCGAATTGCGAAATGTATGCGCCGCCACAGTCTTCGACGTCTCTATCGGCTTCGCACAGCTAAAGTCTATCAGTTTGACAGTGTCCCCCGCAAGCACCCAGTGCCTGAGTATGATTTGCCTATGCGCAATCCTCGTAGTGTGCAGTGCACTCATCGTTTCCAGCATCTGTAGAGTCAGTCCAATCAGCCATTTCGCAGAGAACACTTGCTCTCTGTCTGCACTGTCCCGCACTCTAGCTTCCAATACAGTCTGCAAGTCTCCGTCTGGACACCACTCTAGGTCCATACTCAGTTGGCCGGATGCTAGGATTTGACCATGGAATTGGGCAACTCCGTGGGAGGCTTGGGAGGCCTTTTCATGCAGGAAGATTTCGAGGAAGGGCTCAGCCACGGGCGTTACGAAGTGCTTGCGCAGGAGGTAGCCGGAGGACTGGGGGAGTAAGGAGAAAGAGTGGGCAGTGCTGATACGAGGAGTAATGGAGCAGGGCACGGCCATTAGATTATATAGACATGGGAAAGGTAGATT
>Ga0247837_1001129_pt1 | contig 56997 bp, 40 predicted proteins | sample LaCtaG_2_FD_187115 | JGI IMG/M metagenome (GOLD analysis project Ga0247837, IMG submission 187115) | Freshwater microbial communities from meromictic Lake La Cruz, Castile-La Mancha, Spain - LaCruzMarch2015_14.5m | ecosystem: Environmental > Aquatic > Freshwater > Lake | place: Spain: Castile-La... | reverse complement strand
CAGAAACTTTGACCAACACCCTCAGTTCCTGCGCCTCATGCGCCACTTCACCTAGGAGCGTAACCGTTGCATTCAGGGCCTTGACGCATTCCAACAAATCAGCTTGGCTGGCTTCTGTCTCCTCCACTAAATCCACTATAAAACTCCACATGGGTGTCGCGTAATAATCAATATAGCACATAAACACTAACTTCCACGAAAGAGTGGCTCACCCATACCAAAAGACAGGCCAGTCTCTACACTATGCTGCCACTATCCATTTGCGGACACAGTCGGAAAACTGCCTGAGTCGAAGCCCGACCTGGAGCTAATAGAACAGCGCACTCCGTTCCTATGCTTCTAGGCACTAGTTTGGCTTTTCCCCATAAGTCTGGACACATCCTGGATATATAGTGCTTTAGATGATGCTTATTAGTAAATCTCCTGTGATGAGTGCATCACTACTAGAAAACACCGAAGATGCCCAGACCTCGCTCTCTATTTAGCTCTAGCTTCCCTAGATTTCCTTGTACCACGCTACTTACATAGAAAATGGACCTGTCCGAGAGCCAGCAGGAAGCGCTCCTCAACTTCCAAGCCATGACGGAGTGCTACGACCTTCCTGAGGCCCTGCACTACCTGCAGACCCACTCCTGGGACCCCACAGTCAGTGTTACTCAGCTCGCCTCCAGCGCCTACCTGGCCCAGCCCCCTCAGTCCGGCACTGCTCTAATTGATACTGATCTATGGGGAGATGCCGAGGACTACCAGCCCGACCCAGTGGCTGCAATTTACCACAATGTCACCTCAAGAATACAAAGCTTTTGGAACCGCATTGGTAATGCAGACGTAGTCCCGGGCGTAATTCGAGGAGATCCGGCTTCCCAGCAGCCCCGCATTTCTGCAGTCCTTAAAAAGCGCCTCCCCGGCACTGTGGCACTGCCCAGTTTCCAGGCCGCTGCATTGGAGCAGTATGAAGAACTGGCCAGACTTAGTCGCAAGCCGCTGTTGCTTTGGTTCTACTCCGCACAGACTTCACAGACCTACCTGGCTGACACATTGTGTTGCGAAGTGATTGTGGACATCCTCAACAAGAACTTCTTAGTGTGGGGGCTGGAGGAGAAGGCGCCACAGTTTGCGCCGCTGAAGAGGACGCTGGGACTGCAGACCTTGCCAGCCTTCGTGGCAGGGAGAAAGGCAGCGCAGAGACAAATAGAGTACATTGAAAGCTTGGTCGGAGAGACTAGTTTGGAGGACTTGGCGGCCTATCTCGAAAGGGTGTTGCTGAAATTCGAGGAGTTGGAACGGCCTCGCGACCCACGGCTAGAGGAAGCCCGGCGCATTCGAGCCGAACAAGACCAAGCCCTCCGCGAAGCCGAAGTCGAAGCCCAGCAGCGAGAGCAATCCGCCAAGTCCCAACTCGCCGCCCAAGCCCAAGCCCTGCACGCAGCCCAGGAAAAGCAACGCCTCGACGCTCAGCAGCGAGAAGCCCTGAAGCAGGAACTGGGCTCAGAACCCGCTGAAGCACCAGATGTATGCACTGTAGTGCTGCGTCTCCCCTCTGGAGACAAACTCCAACGTCGCTTCCTACGGTCAGACTCTGTGAAAGTAGTCCCCACCTAGGCTCTTTACAACTTCATTCGGACACTGGAAGCCCCGCTTTCTGCCTTCGAACTGGTGACTGGCTTTCCCACTACAGTGCTGGACGACCAGAGTTTGACGCTGGAGGCAGTGGGCTTGTTCCCACACGGAGTGCTGCATGTCCGAGACACAGCCTAGAGTAGGTCTTGTCCTAGAAACATGACTGGTCTCTGACTAGCCCAATATTGGGGCGGCAAACTGCTGGCTTTGCTGCTTAAGCAGCTTTTGAGTCGCATCTCTCTAATTACCAACTTGCTCGATGTCTTCCCCGCTTCTTCACATAATGGCTGAAGACACCTCCGCCAAAGCGGAAATTATCAGACTTCTGGACCAAGCCTCAGACGCAGACCTAGAGGCAGTCCTCACAGTGCTGAGGCCCACTACCCTGCCTTCGCCCCATTTCTGCACCCCTCAGAGTCTGGACGTCGAATCCTTGGGCAGAACTGACTTCAACCTGCTGAAAGTCTGCGAGACTATGGGAGGACTGGGCACTTTCATGAGTGTTACCCACGCACTAGCAACTTACTACGGCCTAAGAGTCACATTGAAGTGCGAAGAAGCGGTTTTCTCCCAATTCCTGCAAGCCATTGGCAGCGGGTACCGTCAAAACCCGTACCACAATGCTTTGCATGCAGCGGATGTGAGCCAAAGTGTGCACATTATGATGCTGAAAGGCGAAATTATGCACCTTTCCAACATGACTCCGCTGTCAATTGCGGCTCTGTTCCTTTCTGCGTACATTCACGACTATGCCCACCCTGGAGTGAACAACAAGTACCTAGTGAAAAGCGCCCACGAACTCGCACTGCGCTACAACGACGTCTCTCCCCTGGAAAACTACCACCTCGCTCAGACTTTCGCCCTCACGCGAAAGCCACATCTGGCCATTTTCAACCATCTAAGTGACGATGACAAAATCTCGATCCGTGCTCAAATGATCAAAAACGTGCTAGCGACCGATATGGAAGTTCACTTTAAACTGATAGAGGACGCAAAACGTTTGGCGCATGATGTTTCCCAGCAGTCCAATCAGAATGTGACGCAGCCGATTTTGATTCATTTCGCGGACATTGCGAATGTGATGAAGACTTCGGAGGTAATGATGCAGTGGGGACGCTGGGTGAATGAGGAGTTCTTTGCTCAGGCGGAGATGGAGAGGGAGCTGAGACTTCCGCCTTCATTTCCCTTTACACGGGAAACTGCGAGTATAGTTGGCAATCAGAAGTTCTTCGTAGAGGCCTTGGCGCTGCCTCTGTTCCTCCCCATGGTGGAGGTATGGCCGGGCCTGCAGGAGCTGCTGGACTCAATCAGAGAGAATCTGCGCTATTTGTCCATACTGGCATAAGTCGTACAACTAGCTTAGTCCTAGCAAGTGAGTAGTGCATGTGTGGAAGTCAGGGTGATAGGGAGTCACTGCAGTCGGAAAGTTGCAATATTCCCGAGGCATTTCAAGGCTTTCCAGTACTTCTGAACATACGCAGTCGCCATCGCTCCAGCCGGAGTCCAGTAGTAAACCTGCAGCCCTGCCACTGTAGCCAGGGACACCCAAATGGCCCTTGACCGCTCTTTGACCCAGTGTCTGCGGAAGTCCTTGGCCCCCATTTCTGTGTAGGACTTACTGGAGACCCGCAGTTCTTCGTTGTGGAAAGCTGCCTTCAGGGAGTTGTCCTTGCGGAGTTTCACTTGGGAAATGCGGGTGAAGCTGAAAAGCCGCTTGAGGAACTTATTGAGGAAATCGTCACGGAGAGTGAAAGAACTTGATGATGAAATTGCGAAAGAACCGGCTAAAAGGCCTGATGAAATCGGTCTCCATGGTTCAGTCAGTCACCACAAGTAAACTTCCCTACTCTTAAAACCTGGGAAACTAGCAGGCAATCGCTGTCTTCTAAGCCTGAACAACTTGAAGCTGAGTCCACAGTTGCATACGGATTGCAGCATCGACTATTCTAAGCTCTGCGCGGCTGCTTCAAACTCCTGTTTGGACAAGTGCTGTGAGCGCTTCTAGAGGGGGGAAGCTGTGGGAGTACATAGGCATGTGGATATCGTTGGCTCTGCAGCTGTGGGTGTCTGAAGGCGAAGAAGACTGGATATCTGCAGTAGGTAGCTCTCCCCGCTGTGTCCTGCAGCCTTGGAAGCGAGTATTTGAAGCCTCATCATTCCCCCGTAACGTATATAGTTAGTCGTTAGTACCTATTTACGCGGCCCTGTGAGCCTGTCTATAATGACGAAGCTGCTTGTATTGGCTCTATGTGTGTATTTGGTGATGAGTATGAGTGTGAAGGAAAGGCTGGAGAGAAGCGAGGCTCTGAAGGAAAGCGCAGAAAGCCAAGTTCCTAGTTGCGACTCCAGTTTGAGTGGAAACAACATCTGCGATAAGAATTGCAACCTTGATATGTTCAATTACGATGGTGGAGATTGTTGCGAGCCGCAATGGGTTGGAGACGGTGACTGCGATTTGGTATGCTACTTTGTGCAGCACAATTTCGATGGAGGGGATTGCTATTAGTTAGTAAATCCTTAGGTTAAATACGCGGACTTGCACTGTAGGTATGCAGCGGATGCATTCCTTGTACATGAATGTCATTGTTTCAGCTCTCTTCACCGCCTATTAGGAGATATCCTTGCACTTCAGAGTACTGCCACATGCTATGTAAACCAACAAGGACTTAGCTATCCAGTGAAGTAGATGTGACGTATATAAATCGCCCAGTCTGTACCCTAAGAAAGTGACTTAAGCGTGGAGTCCAGTGCTAATTTCCTGGCTTGTAGTCGGGCACTGGCAGGGTATTTCTGCATCTTTTTGGTCAAGTTGTCCTGCTCCTTGCGGGCTATTTGCCTGTACAGCTGCAGGTAGGTGTCGTCCTCCGCCCTCTGCAGCTTCAATTCATAAGCTTCGCGACTGGCTCTAGCTGCCAATTTGGCAGTTTGAAGCGAATTCTGCAGGTTAGAGTATAGTTCCTGCTCTTGGGTAACCTTTAGGAGATATAGAGAATTAAACACGAAAGTAGATAGGCTAATTTAGGAGTCGTTCCAATCGATACTCAGATAATGCTAGTAAAAGTGCTTATATGAGTGTAGGAGATAGGGACTATATTAGGGCTAGCCGCATTTCTATGATTTTCTCAGGGAGCAGAGAACGGTATTGGTCGATTATGGCTGATAACTGCCTGCAGTTGCCCTTGTATTCTTGGACTTCAAAGGCGCTGCAGGCCTTAAACACGATGTCGCGCACTAAGGCTGCGCTTTGGTCGTCCCGCTTGCAGTGCCACAGGCCAGTTTCCACTATGTTCCATACATAGTACCACTCCGCTGTTAAAGAAGCGCTTTTCCGGTCCACAAAAGAGGCTAAAAGCGGCAAAATGGTCTTAAACATGTTGTCCATTTTCCCACCTCTGATGAACTCCGCTACATTGGTTAAAACCAGCAAAGGGCAAATCGTATGTTCGAACTCAGATGCAAGTACCACTTTCGCAGAGTAAAAAATCGCTCCTTCCTCAATCTCCGGAAAGGCGTTATTCGCCGCCTTTTGTATTTTCATTATCTGCCAAATGACCATGTCCACCCCCAGTCGCCGCAGCAGCACCTCCAGCACTCCCCAGGCCTGCTCATAGTGGTACAGCATGCAGTGAGCCTTTAGCATGTTGTCGGATATGAGTCGGTCCACACTTGGACAGTTCTCTAAGATGCTTTGGAAGAACTTGAGAGTGGCTAGGAGGTAGAGGCCGGTTTCTTCTGCTCCTTGGAAGTGAGCCATGCAGTTGACCGACACCAAGTTTATCATTTCCACCAACTTCTCCTCCGGTAGTTCCTCGTGACTGCCTGAAACTTACAACGACCCTACGAACTCCGCAAAGACGGACAAGTACTCCGGCTTTATGATTTCTTCGAAGTTGCACCTGTCAATCCGCTTCAACAAATCTCTAGTCGGCCGAATTCTCAGCTTCAGGAACTTCCCTATGATCTGCAGCTGCACATTAAAACCCACATTACTGCTGTCCAGCACAGTTTCCAAGTTAGCGACAGTGTCGTCTGACAAGTCCTGCAAGGACTCTATAGCGTTGAAAAGTGCGGAGTTCAGCTTGCTTTGCATTCGCGGTTGCTTCATTCTTTCGTTGGACCACACTGTGTTCCACATCTGGCGGAAGTGGCCGCGCTGCTTCAAGGCGGAGCGGAAGCTGCTTTCCAGGCTGCTTTCTTGGGAGCCCTCGGTCTTCCTGTGAGCCATATATATGCACTAGCTAGATGAGGCATAGCGAAAGTTTGAAGTGGGAAAACATGTAGACTTCTGAAATTGTCATAGTGGGAACTAGTAAGGAGGATAGATTTACAGTGTATACGGCTTGTAGTCGTAATTTCGGTTGTACTTATGTGTGTTTCACCACTTTTATTTTGAAGTCCGCAGGCGAATTCCCTGACCGATTCGACTTGTCCATTTAAAGTGCTGATAGTCATACTGCTTCAAACCCACTGCCCAGTACTTCCCCTAAGTCCATAGACAATATCCGCCAATTCGCCCATAATAACAGTTATGACCGACTCCAAGGTCAGCTTCCCCTCCTCCCGCTCCTCCGCCCACCCCGTGACTCGCAGAGACCTGAAAGCCCTGCAGTCCCAACACGAAACCATCCAGTCTCGACTCCTCGACCTGAAGGACTCCCTCTCCGAAAAGGACCTGCTGATCAAAACTCAGCGAAACACGATTAAACTGTATGAGCAGAAAATATCGACTTTGCAGCGACACAATACGGAATTGAGACAATTGGTGAGTCGACTTTCCACGTATGTTACAGAGGAGCTGAAAGAGGGATTGCCGGCCCTACCTTCGATGCCGGAGGAGGAAGAGGGCAGCTTCAGGTATGACCCTGTGAACATGCTGGGGGTTAAGCGCAAAGGGAGAAAGCGAAAGGCGCAGAGCTCTGCACGCACTTATCAATCGGAGGTGTCTGCACCCATGGCGTCCTTTTCCACGGCTCTCAGGTCGAACAGAGGCTATATCCGCCCTGCCAAGTCCAATCCCATTGCCTTTGATCCTGGCCTGGCGCAGAATCTGTTTGAGGACTTCACTGGTGCAGACTTCATCAAAGCCCTGCTCGACGCCCAACTAACCCGCGAAGACTTCCAGAAAACCGTCAAATTCCTCCTCGGAAACGTCAGTAAAGAAGTCCTTCTCTACCAAACGAAGACAATCCTCTTCGAAACTCTCAGCTTTTTCCTCACCAGTCGCAACGTCGCCTATCAAAACGCCTCCGAAGTGTTCCTCCCCAGAGTCATGGAAATGCTCATCGATGTATTGGAAGTCGAGAGAGTCGTGCTGTATGTATACGACGCTCAGTCGGAAAGCTTCTTATCGAGGGCGATTACTGTGGATATCCCCGAACAGCTGATTATCCCTAGAGATACAGGCCATTTGTCACTCGTGTATGAGAACAGAGCGGCGATAACCATCCAAAACGCATACAAAGACGCAAGTTTCGACCCTGCCTATGACCAACTTTGCTCGACAATCACTCAAAACCTGTGCTGTGTACCGATCCAACTAAGCTCCGAGTTCCTGGGAGTATTGGAGTGCAGCAACAAAAAGCGGCCTTTCGGCCCTACAGATTTAGTGGTTTTGTCGCAAATCGCGAAGCACTTGGCTGTGGGGTTGACAGGTGCAGGGATCGGGGAGCGGCTGCGGAGTTACCAGGACAGAGGGAACAGAGGCAGTATTGACAGTGCGAAGGAAGCACTCATAGGACCGTTGATGCAGGCAGTTGTGAGTGGAGTGCAGGCGCAGTTAGCGTGTGAAAGAGTCACGGTGTTTCTGTTTGATGCGACGAAAAACGACCTTTATTCGCTGTATGGGGTGGGACTGGCAGGGCAGATTCGCACTCCTCTGACTCGCGGGATCGCATCGCTTTGCTTCACTTCCAAATCCATCCAAAACGTCGCCAAGGCAGACGATCACCCCATGTTCAACCCCGACCTCGACCAACAAACCTCCTTCCGCACTCGCGAAATCCTCGCCCTTCCCCTCGGCTCCAGAGGCGTCCTCGAGTGCATTAACAAAAAGACCCTCACTGCCTTCAGTAAATCTGACGAAGGGCGGGCCGTCGCTATGTCGCAAGTACTGAATGTGCTGTTAGACGCTGGGGACAACTTGGAAGGGGTATTGCTGAATGCGGACTTCAACGAACTTTGCATGCAGGCGGTTGCAGTAGCGGTGGTGCAGGTGAACACTCAAGGACTTTTGCAGAAAGTGAATAGATGTGCAGCGGACATGTTCAGTTTGACGCCGGAGAGGATGGTGGGGATGACGGTTGCGGAGCTGCTTTCGGAGAGTGCGGATTTGCTGGCGGACTTTCAAACTGCTGTGAGTCGTGGGACGAGTGGGCACTTTAAGGACAGGAAATTGTGCCTAACCAGTGAGCACAAAGCCAAATCAGAGCTCAAAGTGACCTACAGCATCATGAAGCTGGAAGGGCTGGCCGGAGGGTCCTGCTTCGTGCTCCTGCTGCAGCCACAAGGCAACTAACGTTGATTATCGCTAGTTCTATTAGTAGTCTTGTAGCTGTTTTCCGAACGCATTTGCGGATTTGCAGAGTTTGCATTGAGTGAAGCGGACGAAATTTTGGTCAAATCCGCATTCTTCGCAAACCCAGCATTTCCCATTCATCCTCACCTTGCAATTCACCTGAATTGACCGGTATTCATTAGTCCTTTGCACAGTCGGACAGGAAGCAGGGTTCAAATATCCACATTTTAGGCAATTCTGGGTTAAGTTGTATTCATACCCACAGCGACATTTCCATACTCCAGACCCGGAGGGCAGGGAAGGTGCTGCGGAATTAGCACAGAAATGGCCTGTTCTGGCAATTTGCCCGCAGCTATTGCAGGTCCATTCGGTAATTGTCGCACTTGCTTCCGCTACCAACGGGGCAACTGCTTGCGGATTGAACCCACAACTTGCGCACAGTTCGTATGCACTTCTAACCGGAAGACTGCAGTGTTGACACAAAGCAAGTGGATTTGGCGGAGGGGGGTAGGGATAGGAGGGGGAATTGACAGCGGGAGAGGGCGCTTGGTTGACATAAGGCCGCGCAGACTCGCAAACCGGACATTGAAGGCCTTGATAAGTGTGAATCAGTGCTGTATGGCACTTCCCGCACGGAACTCCCGAAGAGCAGTACATTTCAACGACTAATAAAGGGATCTCCTTTCTACCTAAAAGTCAGTCCTTACATCCCTTCCCTTTTCTTCAAAACTAACATTACTGACCATTAAACCAACTTCATTCCGCCTCTAGAAGACCTCGCAGACACACGAGCAGCGCTCCTTCCGGACCACTTCACTTCTCTCCTTCAGCCAATTGGCCTCCGCAAGGTCAATTATGGATTTTGGATTTGAGGACCTTTGAGTGGTGGTGTCGGAAATAGCCTTACTGAGGGGTTGGACTTGGATGGGAGGGTGGAGGGGGGAGTCGGGGCAAAGGTCGGAAAGCAGGTCTGCGCTGTCTTCTGGGATGATGGACAGGGAAAGGACTTGGGGCAGGGCACTGACTTCCATATTTCGCAGAGGAGATGATTATAGAAGTATTAGAGGTACTCTAATAGCAGCTTCCGCGCTACTATCCACGGCTTTACCAGGACTCTTCCCTAAGGCAATATCAAGACCTGCAGCCAAGGAATGGACAGACTCCTTATTCTTGTGGAAGCTGTCCTCTTGCCCACCTCAGCATTCCATTAAACTTCGTACTTTCTCTAACCCTGCAAGTCTAGGTGTTAGGGTACTACTCTCTCCACATTAGCGTAGCCTCCCTTCTTCTACCTACATAAGTGCATGCTAGTGATAAAATGCCGCTTTCTCATTGTCCTTCTTAGACCTAAGTCTCCCTGCGCATTAGCAATTTGGCCTTTCGCACTTGCAAAACAGCTGCGAATTTGCTATAATTTCACAAATTATCAGGAAAAACGCCACTTCATGTAGATACTGCCCGCATTCGCCTACAAATCTCTCTCATTGGAAAGCCTCAATTGTGGAAAAGCCCAAATCCACATATACCTCTAAATCGAATAATTTGCAGTGTGAGGTATGGGAAAGAAGAATTCAAATTAAAGTGATATGTGTATCGCAGGAAGGACTATTACGACTGCAGTACCCTGCCCTGATAGGAAGTATCGAAACCGGTCCGAGGCTCAGCCATAACGACACCATCGACTCTCTTTTACGTCCGAGTGATAGAAATCAACTCTATGCTTAAGCCCGGGGACTGACTAGTCACCGCCTGCAAACGCATCCGGCGGACTTATCCTCTGCTATGCTAGGTGAGAGAAAGCTACGGCAGATTAGTTACCAACTGCCCTGCCGTATAGCGGCACCGGCACCACTAGTCCACTCATATCCTCTGTCTTCATTTCCGTGAAGACAGCGCTTATATCAGTACTGGAGAGTTCCTTTAGCAGTGTGCCGATACATGCGATTGCTTTGCGGTGCATGTGTTCGTCGTAGGCGTAGGGTACATCGTGGCGGCCGAGAGGCTTTCCCTGTTCTGCCTGGTGCACTTGGCCTTTCCTCTTGTGATTTAGCATTTTCCTGATGTTTGAGTAAAACCGGTTCTTGATCGAGTTTTCAGATCTGAATAGAGGTCACCGTCCTGTCATAATTGAAGCAATCTGACTCCACTTGGGGCCGTACTGGTAGTACAAGTTGAAAATTTGAACGTCCTCTTCGTAGGTCCAGTTGCCTCGAGTGAGGGAAGGGTTCAGGGCGTTGTTCCACCTCTCTCTGCACTGTTTCCCATTTCTTCCTTTTATCACCTGCGCACATTTAGCCCAAGCCTTAGGCCCATGCGCTTCCACCCATTCCCTCAGCACCAAGTCCTCGTCAGGACTCCAAGGCCCCTTAATCAACCCCGGCTTCAGAATCTTCGTCCACCTGTGCAGGCACTGGACCGAAGTCCGTCCCGGGACATGCTGAGCGATCAGCCGCCACTTCTTATCCCCCAAGACCTGTATAGCGCTCCGCAGCAGTGCATCCTCCTCAGCCTGCCACTTCTTGCCCTTTTTCTGCTGCTGCAGACTAGGCGCCTGGAAGGCTGAGTGGGGACGGGAACTGCCGGAGTCCGAAACGGTCACAACTGGTGGTGACCTGAAAGCCATTTTACAGGAACAGTGCATCACTAAGCCAGCTCAGAGACTTACTGAAGCAGCGGGGGAGTGAATGCTTTCAGCTTAATTCCTTCCAGGACCTGGGAAATGCACACAAAACGGAAGTTCAGGAAAAGCAGGACACGGAGTTTCGCTGAGAGGCGGAAGTCGGAAAGTGAAAAGAAGGCTGGGAAAAGCTGCTTTTGACAGAGTTTTGGCTAAAAACTCGTTTTTTAGCAGGCTAAAATCCACACCGTTTTTTCCTCATCTTGCAATTCCAATGTCCAAAATCATAGTTAAACCTGGGCTCTCTCTCCAACGGTTCCTGAAAAATCGAAGATTCGCCACTTCTATAGTCACAAGCAGCTTCTTTTCAATCTACAAAGGAACGCCAAAAGCTGACAAATCCCTGTAAAAGCCAGCTTACCTGTCTTCGAAATTTTCAGATAAAACCCAAACTCAGGCACGAAACTAGCAGTAGTGGGGGAATCTGCCTTCATTTAGACATACAGAATAATTGAGAGTATCGAAAAACGAGAGATTTTTTGCTTTACTTTGTGTGGCTTTCGCAGACTTGCTGTTACGAGAAAAGGGGTTTTATCGCTCAGAGGTGAAATACAGCGGAATAAATATCACCACCCTCGATTAAAATTAACGAAATTGAAGATGTTGGATAGCAGAAATCTAGTTAGGGAAGAATTCGGCGAATTCACTTCTTTTCAATAGAAGTCCTTTTGCAGTACATAGCAATGTGCTGATACGATGGGAAATAGAGTTATCTGAGGGAAATTGGACCTATCTATACAACTCCACCTCAGGCATATAGCTACATTTGGTCGATAGCACTATGGATAAGCAGCCTAAAGAAGTCTCGTAGGCTAGAAAATGAGCATTCCTTTTAGTCTGAGTCTCACTGTGGCCACTTGGGACCGCGAATCCGACGGTCTCTTCGATTACCACTCTCACAGCGTAGCGCTCCGCTCCTTCTCAGTCCAAGGCCCAGCCAAGGTTCTGCGGAAAGGAGAAAGCTGCACTGTGATTTCTCTCTCCACGAAAGGGCCTCCAGACTATGAGTCGCTCTTGGTACTGGCGGAAAACCAAGGCCGCTGCTTCATCCAGCCCGAACAAGAAGCCTGGCAAGTCGCAGGCAAGGGCTCCACTCGCTGGCCCGGCGCAGTCATCCGCCTCGACGACTCCATCCGCTTCGGAAGGACCATATACAAAGTCGTCTCCCTGAGCACCGAAGCCAGCCCCAGCAACCTCGACCCCACACTCATCTCCGAACCCATCGACCTAGACGCTGACTGCCCAGGCAAGAAATCCGCCTGCCGAATTTGCCTATCCGACGAAGAAACCAGCGACAACTTGCTGCTCTCTCCCTGCCACTGCGACGGCAGTGTGAAGCACATCCACTTCCGCTGTCTGCAGGAGTGGATGAAAAGCAAGTGCGAAGTGAAGACGAAAGGCTGCATCACTCGCTGCATTCTGCACCGTCTTCAGTGTGAGTTGTGCAAAACTGTGCTGCCGGATCGACTATGTGTACAGGGGAGGTATATTGATATGCATGCTTTTACGCATAGTGAACAGCCGCATGTGACATTGGAGGAGGTTGTGAGGGAGGAGGAGGGCAGTGATGCGAGGACTTTGTATATTCTGTCCTTTGAGGAGGGGAGGCCGATGAGGGTAGGTAGGGGCAGGGAGTGCGATATTCGCATTCGGGATTTTGCTGTAAGTCGAGTGAATTCGCTGTTGAAACTGGAGAAAGGACAATTTATATTGGTGGACAAAGGGTCGAAATTCGGGTCACTGAAAGGACTGAACCACCCCATCTCCCTCATCCACCTGCCCATCATGTTCCAAGTCGACCGCACCATAATAACCATCGAAGCGCCCAAAAGCAGCTGTCTCCGCTCTCTCTGCTGCTGCGGGGGCAGCGAAAGACCCCACAGCTCCGAAAGCGAGGAAGAACTCGTCAGGGAAAAGAAGCGACACCGCCTTGATACTCGAGTCGCTCCCTTCGAAGTGACGGAAAGCGACTCCTATGCAAATATGCCTAACTGCGTGCGGGACTAGGAGACGTAACTGGCGTCTAGCGTGACTCCGCAGGCTCCTGCGTCCCTAGCAGAGTCTTCTCGTAGGATCTTCACGTATCCGGCTTCGCCCCATCTAGGGCCCCAGGAGTTCCGGACTAGCCAGTAGTCGGTGCCTTCTGGGGTGGTGCCGTAGCCGACGATTAGGACTGCGTGGTTGAGGTGGGAGCCGCAGGAGCGGTCGAGGACTCCTTGGGAGTAGAGGCGGAAGAAGGGCTGGTCGGCTTGGATTGCGGCTGCGACGGGCTGGAGCGCCACAGCGGCTTTCAGCTGCAGTTGATCAAATTGGGGGATAGATAGATGGGAAGAGATGTGGACTTTAGGACTAGTGGGAAGGGACAAGCAGTCCTGGTGCTCGTAATGAACATAGGGATATATCGACTCTACAGTCAGCCCGAACCGCTCAATATACCGAAAGGCTGACGTGATTTTCCCTCCCTTACAGCCTCGATTCCCCGTTAAAACCGAACAATCCACCAATTCCTGTATCGACAGCGTGTTCAGCACCCCAGTTTCCAAGTACTCCGCCCCCTCGACCGCCCCAGCAGCCGCAAAGGCATAGCAAGCTCCGCAGTTCCCTTGGTCTCTCACAGGACCCACCGCGCCTGCCTCCCTCCAGTCTACTCCCACAGGTAAACTCGTAGTATTGAGGGGGAAAGCCGGGAAGTCGGGAGTGGAACTGGACCAGTAGCCCAAGAGATGGGAGAATTCGGAGTCGCTGAGGTCTGCGAAGGAGTTGAGAGCGAGCTGAAAAGGGTGGAATTGAGCATTGGAAGTCTCTACATAGGCAGCGCTTTCTCTATATAGGCGGAAACGCTGGCTGTACTCTGTGTCGGAGTAGCTTTTCCCGTGTGCCTTTACATACCCCTGAAACTCTGTATCGAAATCTCGCACTGTCTTCTCGTTTGACTGGACCCACAGAAGCAGTGCTAAGACAGCGAAAATGGTCACGGCCAGGAACCCCACTTGTGCTCTTTTCACCATTTCCTCTGTGAACTCTTATTTCTTTATGGCGAATGAACTTCTCAATCCTCAAACTGGCCGCTCTGCCTGCTATGCTATAGCAGAAAGCAGCAGCCTACTCTCCCTCATGAGTTCCGTGCACACGACCGAAGTCCTGAAACCCGCCCCCACCTGCCTCATCAGCGTCCTCAGTCCCGCCCGCGTCCGCTGGGATCTGTTCATCCTCATCCTTGCAGTATGGAGCTGCTTCTACGTGCCCTTCTCAGTCGCTTTCCTGACTGGAACCACAGTACTGCCGCTGAAAGTTTCAGACCTTTTCCTCGACGTCGCCTATATCCTAGACGTCCTGGTGTTCGCTAGGTCTTCCTATGTGGATTTAGTGACCGGGGAAGAGGTGACTGCATGGGACCGAATTGTCGTGAACTACGCAACTTCGGGGAAACTGGCAGTGGATCTGATCTCCGCTGTGCCGTTTGATGTGATTACCTGGGTGACTGATGACTATGAGGAAATGCAGTTGTTGACTTTGACCAAAATCCTCCGCCTGCTGCGTCTGCTGAGACTCAGCAAAATCTTGATGTTCGCGCAAACCCGGGCAAATGTGAAACTAGCGCTCAAATTGTGTCAATTGCTGTTCCTTTTCGTGACCTATTTGCACGCACAAGCCTGCTTTTGGTACATCATCACCTCCTCCGCCCAGCACTACATCCCTCCAGCTCTCTACGTCGACCACCACCCAGACCTGTACTCCGACTCCACTTTGCGGAAATACGCATACAGCCTGTACATGTCAGTGTACATGATGGCTGGGGCGGAAATAGGGCCGAGGACTGAGTGGGAACGGATCTTTGCAGGGGCTGCAGTGCTATGTGGTCAGCTCTTCCAGGCCTATATGTTTGGGGAAATCGCCGTCGTCATGTTCGATTTGAGCAGAAAGACGGGTCGACTGGCGGAGATACAGGACGCGATGACGACTACGATGGCGAATATACGCCTGAGCACGAAGTTGCAGAGAAAAATTGTGATGTTTCTGACGTCCATGCTGAGCTCTATCACCATTCAGACTGAATACGACGAATTCTTCGCAGTAATTCCGCCCTCCCTGCAGCAAGAAGTGCGCTCTGTAGTCTTCGAACCTGTTTTACTGCACAACACTGTGCTGCGCGGCCACATGCGTCTCTCCGCTTCCATCCTGCACCGTCTTTCCCAAGTCTTTTGCCAGCCAGAGCTCACAATCGTCTCCCAAGGAGCAGCTGCAGACCGTCTCTTTTTCATATCTAAGGGGAAATGCCTCGTAACAGTCCTCGACGAGCACAAATCTCCCCACAAGGTCAAATACCTGCAAGAAGGCGCACTGTTCGGAGAAGTGGCATTAGTGTTTCCCACTGTTCGAACCGCAACTGTGGAATCTATCGGAAACTGCATGTTAGCAGTCCTTAGTAGAGCGGATTTCTATGAAATCGGCGACCGATTTCCTCGGCTGCAGTCGTTAATGAAGCGAAATGCGTTGCGATACACAGACAGTTGGAAGCTTTTCCTGCTTCAAACCTTGCACCAATGTCCCTATTTCGACCCTCTTCCTGACAAAGTCCTCAGTGAAATTTGCTACTCTCTGCCGATTAAGGTCTTCGAGAGTGAGTCTACTGTCTGCGAGGCGGACTCGAGTCCTGGCTGTATGCTGTTTGTATTGGAAGGACTGGTCGAGGTTTGCGTGCATCTCAATGATGCTAGAGTGAAAATGATACCAAAAGTGCAAAATGCGCCGAGTGCGGATCAGTGGATTTTGACCAAAAGGAAATATTCCTTTCAATCAAAGCCGAAAAGCGGCAAAAATCGGGTGAAATTTGTTTTGGATGAATTAGGCCCTGGAAGCGTAATTTTCCCTATTTCCGTCCTGACTGGAGACCAGGTGAAATTCACTGTGAAAGCGAAGAAATTGACAGTCGCGATGGAAATCAGCAAAGAGCTTTTGGCCAATTTGGCCTCCAAAAGTCCGAAATTGCAGGACAGAATTGCACTTTATCGGTCTCAACTGAAGCAGAAGTCGGCTTTATCTCAGCTAAAATACAACCAATTGGCGGTTTTAGACTACCACAAAAGGGTAATTCCGCATGCGAAACTGACCTTGTGGACCTCTGCAATGAAAGTGAAGCGCCTCATTCTGAGCAAAATAATCGAAAAGCGGAATTTACGCTCCAAAGGATTCCACGACATCTGGACCCTGTCAAAAAAGCTGAAAGCAGTTTTAGAGGCAGAGAAGAAAAACGACCCAATTTTGCTTGAAAAGCTGAGGAAAGGGGTAGCGCCTGGCAGCCAGCACTTACTAGATGCATACAACATGCTGGATTTGGCGGAAGTGGAGAACCCTCTTTTGACGCAATTCGCGGTGGAGACGGCCAAAGTCACTGCCGCGGTGCAGACTTCGAAGGAGAAACTAGGGAGACTGGAAACAAATATGAGGGTGGTGGGAACAAACACGAGAAAGGTGAAAAGGTGCATAGAGGACTTAGGGGAAATGATGAAGTTGTTGGCTGAGTTGCAGAATAAAAGGGAAAAGTACTGAAATCGCTCGTATATTTGGATGCTTTCTACGTAGAAATAGGCAGATTTGCGCAGTAATTAATAACAGCGCATTGGTTCGTAGTTAGAACTAGCGAAAGAATGGGGAGCAATAAAAATGTCCAGCCCGAAGTCGCGTAAGCAGACTCCCGCCAAGTCCGCTCCCGAGGAAGAAGCAGTGCCAGCCAAAAGTCCAGCCAAATCCGCTCCCCAAAGTGCTCGCAAGACCCCCTCCAAGTCTCGCTCCCAGACCCCTGCGAAGTCTTCCCGCCAAGCCACTCCCAAGCGCACTCCTGCCAAATCTCCCGCCAAGGCTGCGAAGGCTACTCCGGCCAAGGAAGAGTGCAAGTGCGACGCTGCCTGTGAGTGCGAGGAGCCCTGTGTCTGCAGTCCTGCGAAGCGGGCGAGATCGGCCAGCGGCACTCCCTCTCCCACCAAGAAGCCGAAAGTGGGGAAGAAGTCCACTATGGCGGAGACTTCTTGTGAGGGAAAGTCCTTCCTAGCGACTACGGACATCCCCACTCACGGCAAAGCCACGAGGAAGGTCGCCAAGGCTAAGAAGAGCAGACGTAACAAGTAGGATTCTCTATATAGTGATGCGATTTCTTCTGAAAAAAACGTCAAATTTCTCTTCATAACTGGACTTTCTGCTGCATTGCGAGTAATTGCATTTATTTTAGAAGAGATAAAGGAGATTTTATGCGAAAATAACAGCAAAATTTTGCATAAATTCAATTTAGCCTGTAAAAAAATTCACTTTTCAAAGGGAATACTTTCTTTTTTTCGTCTTTTTGGCTCGTTTTACACTCGAATTTTTATAAAAATCAGTTGCTTTTGACTCCAACTCTTTAGCAAATCCCAACTTTCGAGTCAAACCTTTAAAAATAGTTCCCCAAAGCAGTTTTCCTTGCATCTTCGAGGCCTTTCTGCTAGAAAAGGCCAATTCCCCTATTAGCAGTAGGCAGGGAGTACATGAAGGGTTACTAACTAGGGCTGACCAGGGCAGCGGCGCTTGGCCTGGCCTTCAGGACATTCGTTGGCCTTGTGATCGAAGACCCCGCAGCGGAAGCAGCGGACTATCTTGCGGCCGTGCACAGAGGGCAGTTCTCTGCTCGGATGCACGCATTTGGCGGCCTTGTGCCCGAAGTCCATACAGCGGAAACAAAGCTGAAAGCTGTCCTCATACCTCACATTGGTGCCCGGAAACAGGGCGTAATAGGCGTTTGCAAGGCTAGCCTCGTCTATATCCTTCAAGTGCACGAGTGGGCACTCCGTCCCTTTGCGGCAAAAGCCCAGCAGGTGGTAGTCCAGGCAGAGTTCCTTCTTTATGTGCTTGAATTTGCATAAAGCGCCCTTCGGACAGAAGCCGGAACTGTAGAAAATGCACTCCTTCGCCTCCCGCACGTCCTCCACTGAGTGCCGAAACTTGCAATCCGGGTTGGGACAGAAGCCTTTTTGCTTGAGAATTCTGCACTCCGGGGTCTTTTCCTGGTTCTTCTCATGCAAATACTCGCAGTAACTGCCCTTCCGGCACTTGTCCTCCAGGTAGTAGCAGCACACTAGGTCCCGCACTCTCGGCACGTGCTTGAGGTTGCACCATTTGCCCTTGGTGCAGGAGCCTTCGAAGAACTGCTTGCAGAGGTGGGACCCGGCTTCGTCGGGAGGGGTTTGAGGACTGGTTTCCGTACTTTGAACATCCAGTTCCATTCTTATATATTTCCAAGCAATAGGGTCTCTCAGCCAATCCTGAGTTCCTGAGTGAGCGGTATTTCCCCTAGTCAGTCATTGAGGCCAGTTGTCTAGTCTGCGACTGTCTCTATCATTTCTGGGTGTTAGGGTCTTTCTGGACTAGAAAGAGCTATGGGATGTATGAAGAATTGGGGATTTGCCGGCTAAGGAGTAGGGAACATATGGGAATTGGGACTGGCTGCGGGCTAAATACGGCGTTGTATTTCCTCGGGTTCAAATATGCTAGATTTAGCCTAAATAGCAGGCAGTCCCTATACCGATTGGAGAGTCCTTCTAGTGATTAGTCGGTTTTCTCGTTTATACCCTAGTCTCGCCTTATAGAGTGCCAGTAACTGATGTCCGTTACAGCCTTAGATCCTACATCTTTCCTATAGTGGCTGAGGGAAAATGCCGGGCAATACTCTATGACTCGCTCAAAGACCATCAGGATTGCTTCTTGTCGCGATCTTCAGTCGCTCTTTGGTTAATAGGGCTGCACTAATAGGGATGTCCAACTCTCAAGGCTTCCGCAGTTCCCACGGCTCCCACAAGTCCCGCCCCATCAAGCGAACCAAAGTCCTCATAAAGTTCCAAGCCATCCGCTTCGCCGAGCCAGTGTACCAGTGGACCACTGTCGTCGAACTCAAGCAGCAAATCCAAAAGGCCACCGGAGCCACTGTGAGCTCGCAGCGGCTTTTCTACCGACAGATCGAACTGAACAATGCGAAGTGCTTGAACGACTACGGAGTCTTCGACTCGAAGTTGGGGGAAAGAGTGATTCAGCTGGACCACAAACAACACGGCTCGCAGGCCTTTGTGCATGTCTGCCCGGGAGTTTCAGTCGCCAGTTCCCGCGCCCTCAAGCTGATCTCCGAGCTGCACCAAGCCTTCGTCAACGGCCTGGCGCCCAACTTGACGATCGACGGAACCGGAGGGACCTATTTACTGCGAGACAGCGGGCGGAAAGTCGCAGGGGTATTTAAGCCTTTAGACGAGGAGCCCTTCGCACCCTACAACCCCCGCGGCCATACAGGCAACATGGGGTCGAAGACCTTTAGGAATGGAGTGCTGTCCGGAGAAGCCTGCTATAGGGAAGTGGCGGCCTATGAACTCGACAGGGACCACTTTTCCTCTGTGCCGCTCACTACACTTGCAGAGGCCCAGCACCCCAATTTCTGCTACGGAGAGGGCCTGGGCACTCGACTTAGAGGGAAGATTGGCTCCTTGCAGCGCTATGAAAAGCACGACGGCATGGCCGAGGACTACTCCCCCACCATGTTCCACCGGCAAGAAGTGCAGAAAATCGCAGTTCTGGACATGCGCATTCTCAACATGGACCGCAACGAAGGCAACATCCTAGTCGTGAAGTCCTCGAAAAGGCTGATTCCCATCGACCACGGCATGTCCCTGCCGGACTGTCTGGATGTGTGTGTGTACGACTTGTGCTGGATGGCCTGGCCGCATGTGCGAGACCCGTGCACGGAAGAGACGAAGACTTATGTGGGGCAAATCGACCCTGTGAGGGATATATTCAGGCTAAAGGAGAAATTCCCGATTAGAGATGCGTGTTTGAGGACGATTCGGACTACGTCCTTGCTGCTGGTCAGAGGAGTGGAGGCGGGACTGTCCCTCTATGACATTGGCCAGGTCATGTATAGGACCGGGTACGAAGACAGGCCTTCTGAGCTGGAAAAACTGCTCGAAAAGGCTACGAAACTGCACGAAGCAGTGAAGAAAACCCTGCCTCACCAACTCAAGGCGGACTACTCCCTGCTCACCAAAGACCCTAGAATCGCTGCCATTTCCCTGGGCAGAACGCGCGCTTACTCCGAAAACGAACTGGAACTCGTCACTCCCTTCGTAAAGCCACCCGCCGAAATAGCCCCCGAAAGCGAGACTCAAGTGAGTGATACTGACTTCTCCGAGTCTTCACTGGAAGGACTGGTCGCCATTCATGAAGAAGACGAAAAGTCCGAGGAAGAGCCCTCCCCCGGACATAAGCTAAAGCGAGTCAGTTCCTTGCCAGAGCTAAACGAGTCTGCGAACGCTAGGAAGCCGGACGACTCCGCATTCGACAATGAGCTGTTTTACTACATCGACATGTTCATACAGCAGACTGTGCAGAACCAAGCGAAGCGAGGACAGATGGAGGACAGTGCGGACGGAAGGTCGAGGTCGCTGAGCAACCTCGTGGAGTTCAGGGAGGATATTTGAGTCTAGGGTAGGACTAGTCGTAAGAGACGGTCGATGGTGTCGTTGTGGGCGGAGACTTGGGCTTGGACTTGACTTGCATACTTCCTGTCAGGGCAGAGTGCAGCAGTCTTAATAACGACTCCTTCCCGCGAACGACACACGCACCCACTACTCTCGAAGTTTGCCTTGTTGATATGCGCTCTGCTGGCCCCAGGATTAGGGAAGCTCGTAACCAGCACCAAAGTCCCTTCCTGGACAAAAGCGAAATGCACAATTCCCGGGACAACGGGTGTTTCCTTGTTTTCATAGTCATCGGACAAAGGGAAGGAAGTGGCAGTCGAGTCGGCCAGGGCTAGTACCAAATCTTCGAGGTTTCGGGCAGGGATGTGGTGGGATGGGTAGGACCTGGCTTTCTTCTTCCTTCCCATTCTGCAAATTCTTTTATTTGCAGACAAATACAGCTTTATTGAGGGGTTTGGCTGGAATCAGGGCAGGCAGGCTGGCTGGAGGGCAGTTTTTCATTGAGAAGACTTTGCTGTTGCTTTGCACGAACTGGAGGCCGGATTGCTAAGGTGGAGGGAGATATTGCTCTGCAAGTGACGATTACGAGGAAATACGCCTGCAACTAGAGAGATTTGCTGTCTTTTATTAAAATACGATAAGAGGCTAAAGAAGCAATCAACAATCACAAAAGCCCAAAAAGTCCAATTTGCGCAGTATTTCTTATAAAATAAATAACTAAGCTCGAGAATAGCCGAAAAGTCACTTTAAGACTCTGAAAAGTGTTCGTTCGTAGTGGAGTCGGATTGCTTCGATTAGGGAATTAATCTGACCTGGGCAGTTTGTTAGTCTAATCTATTATAAATTCTGGGAATTGGGCTGTTTAACTGCAAAACAATGCTAAATTACAAGAGGAAATAACGAATGTATTGACAGAGAAGGGAAGTCTCTATATAAGCTCTGCTAGCAATGCCTGTGCCCTCTAGGGCGGATTAACTAAAAATGACGTAGCTTTCGCCTGCGTACGTCGCTTGTACTTGCGTGGCTGGGTCAGTGTCGAACTCCCCGCCGTTATAGCCGTCAATGAGCCCCGCTTTCTGCTGATACAGCACCACAAACCCTCTGCGGAACCTCAACAGCGACAGCACAGCCCGCTGCTCCTGCGCTCCTGAACTGAACTGGCGAGTCGCATGCTCTCTGACACAGTCCTCCACTCTCAAGTTCACCCCAAAGCCCCAGGCAGCAGCCTGCATCACCACATCGTCAGCTGCCATTGCACTGGACCAGTCTGTCTGGTAACTTTGCAGCTGGTCACCAGCCAATCCCAAGGACTGCGCCGAAGCCTCAATAGTGTTAATCACCACCATTCGCACATACTTCACAAGCACAGTATCGAAGTCGTCAAGCAGCAGTAGGTTTTGAAGCTGGTACAGGGTCAAGCCGGGGTTGGTGCGCTTGTCCTCACTGAGACGTTCTAGTACTGTCTGCATCGTTTTGAACTCTTCTTGTGCATCCACCCGGACTCGAGTGACTCCTTCTTGGCTCTTCGCCCATTTCCGCAGGTTTTCAAGCTCAATCAGCGGAGTGGTTTTCCTGCAGTAATGCTCCAAAAGCGCCACTCCGAAGGACCTATAGAAGGAGTCTGCCCCTTCCTGCGCCCTGCGGAAGCACTGGTATTGGGCCCGGAGCCGATTATAGGCCTCCCGTATGCGGGGATTCACAGAGTCCAGGGAGGGTAGGGTGGAGAAGTCTTCTCGGCTGCCGTTGCCTACGCGCTGGTATCCACCTAACGGCGCTTGAGGCCTGCGCAGACGGAATTCGTTCACAGGCTTGCGGATAGCCATTATTGCAACCTCTACAAAAACTGGCATTGATGAAAAGGCGGAATGGACGACTTTGGACTGAATCTAGCTTAGAGATATAGGAAACAGCGAAAGTAACAGCAGCTATAAGCAAATTTAGCACTTTCCTGTCAAAAGAAAAGCCAATTCCCCGCATTAAACTATGAACCCATAATGGACTATGCAGTCCTTTACGCTCAGACCCAGGCAGAGCTGAGTTCCCTGCTTCTGCAGGTACTGGAGGCCAGGGACAAGGTCGAGGTGAGTCGCTGCTTCGCGCACACACAAGCGAGTCTGCTGGGAGTGTTTGGACAGGGGGGAATGAGGCAGGAGGAAGTCACACGTCTGCAGCAGTTGCACTCCATGCGGTATTTGCTGCAGGGCAAAAGAAGGGCCGCGCCAGAGAGCACACAAGTAGCGCAGGCCTACACAGCCGTATCCTCAGAAATAGACAAACTACTAAAGACCACTCCTGCCCCTGTCCCCTTGCCTGGAATATATACTCTTTTACTGCAGAAATATAGGCCGGATTTGCCCGATTCCGACCGCTTGCCTGAAACTGTGTCTCTAATCGTCTCAGTTCCTGAGGCTTTTAATGAGGATTTACTGATGCGGAAAGTGCTGAAAGGCGGCCAGGACTCGCCACTCGGCTCGCTAGACCATAGCAGCATCACGCAACTCAGTCAGGATGTGGAGGAAAGTGATGAGGAAATCAGGGAATTCACGCAGAATTCAGTGGCGAAGTATAGGTCTGAAGCGCTGAAAAGGCTGCTTTCCAGCTAATTGCTAGATAGGATAAGCTTGTGAAAGTGGAGAAGTTTGAGGTAATTTCTAAAAGTGCCGGAACCATGTCAAGAAAAAGTCTATTTTTTACGCATATCGTCCTCACAGCCACTGCTTACCCCTACTCTACTTCAGCCCAGGTACTTAGCACCTCACTCATCAATTTCCACTTCCTCTGGCAGGTCTCTGAGTGCTCCTTGCTTTCGCAGCATCGTAAGCTGAACCGGATGCAGAGCGACTCTGCATGCAGGTCGCAGAAGAGAACTGATAGGAAGAGGTGGAAGAGGGAACTGGCTTCTATGGAGTGGAAGACGGTGCTCATGTAGGCATTGTTGTAGGTCTTGTATGGACTGGAGACGTGGGAGTCGACTTGAGGACCATTCTGGAGAAGGGAGAGACAGCTGCTGGTTTGCGAGTGAGAGAGTACCTGGGCTTGCAGTAGAGCGTAGACAGAGGCGAAGGCGGGACTTCGGGTGGGCAGCATCTTCACATAGTATCTCTTAGGATCAGCCTGCAAGATGGCCCTCAAAGTCTTCTTGAAGCTGCGCATTACTGTGGAGCGTAAATTTTCAAGCTTCGGAATACGTCGTTTCTTCTCCTTCCCCGCTCTCACAAACATCTTTAACACCTCCATAGTCGCCACACCTTCCCTCTCCTCATGCATAGCCCCTTTCTTCTTCCCTTCTTTCGCTTCTGCACAGGGCAGTGAGAACAGACACTCCAGCGACACGTGCCGTGGTAAAGGTTGAGGTCTGGCCAGGAGATGCGAAGGGACAATGTAGGCTGCCATTTGCTTTGTGTGGGAAAACTTCGTGTGTGACAGAATGGCTGGAGGAACTGTGCCGTGCTCTGTGGCGCCCAGTGCAGAGGCCATTGAAGGGAGAACGCAGCAATTCGAGGAGGAAAGGAATTAGTCGACTTCAGTGGGGAAAAAGAGGGAAGTGAGGGGACAGGGTGTTAGGGGAGGTACATTCTGCTATGGACGTATTTGCTTAGCAGGAAAGCAGTGGAGTAGTTTCGTAAATCTGCCCTGTTTCCATTTCTACAAAATGGTCGGCATATTAGTGAATCCAGGCAGTTCTGAAATGACCTGTTTAGCGCCCCCCACCACTGCCCAAGTCCCAAACCCACAAAACTCCCTCAGTAACCCCCACTTCTCTATACAGCACAGAAACCTCCGCACAGTCTCCATTTCCGTCAAATACCCATTCTTTATTACCCTCCCGTGCATGCTATTATTATATATAAGCGGATATCTACATATTTCCCAGTCCTGCCGAGGTTACTAGTCCTATAGGCCAGCTCTCTTGCTCTTCCACTGCAGCAGTGCTTGCAGTCTGTCAGTCACCAAGTCGTTGAAGGAGTCGATGTTCAGTCCGGCCTTGGCCACGCCTAGATTCACTCTGGCAGCGTCCACTAGGGACTTGTTCTTCAGCACGCGGGCGTATTGGAAGTGCTTTTCCAGGTTCTCCACTGCCTTTTTGTGGATTTCCTGCTTGTGGTAGAGGAGGCCGAGGTGCAGTGTGGCGCCTGCCTGCGCTGCCACGTTTTGGTTCTTGTTCGCCTCATCGTTCAACTCCTCCAAGTGCTGAATCGCCATAGGGATTTCATCCATCGCTTGATAGGTAATCGCAATAGCAGTGAGTGCCTCCGTGATTTCCTCCTTCAAGTCCGCACTTCTGCTGATGTCTAGGTACTTCTTGTGGTACGACAGGGCTTCTCGAGGGTTTTCCATTTGCAGACAAATCATGCCGATGCGGAAGCAGGAGGTGCCTTCGCTCAGTCGGTCCTCGGTGATGTGGGAAACGCGGAGACATTTCTTGTGGTATTCGAGGGCGGCTTCGAGCTGTTCTTGCTTTTCGAGGTTGTCGGAAAGGATGCGGTAGACTTCGATGAGTTCCTTGCCGATGCGCTTGAGGATGGGCTTCAGACTGCGACGTTCGGAGATTTCGACGCCCAATTCATAATTTTCAGTAGCAGCCGGAATATCCCCCATGCCAAAAAAGCAACTCCCCAGTCCCAAGCACGCCAGTGCAACCTGCTCATCCATCTGATGCTTCTGCCCCAACTCCATGCACTTCCTGTAGAAGTAGCAAGCCGCAGGGTTTTCCTTCAGTCCTTCGAAGTGGCCGCCCAGCTCCCGATAGACCTGGATCCCTGCGACTATGCTGCCTTCCAGGACGCTGCGCTCCCCTAGCATTAGCTTCTCTTTTAGCATCGTGTAGTCTTCTTCTTTGAAGCTGATTTCGCCGAATTTGGAGTGGGAGAGGTAGAAGAAGTCGATGTAGGCCTGTGGGGAACCTTCTTGCAGCATTTCGGTGCAGACGGATTCCTTCGTTACGCGGGCTTCAATAGCCAGCTCTCTCCTACTGCCTCCAGCCGCCCTGGACCCCAGCGCATTCGACGACCCCGTCCTTCCAGTCGCCACTTGTTGTCTACTACTGAGCGGAGGTCCCAGTGTATCGGAAGGCTTGGCAGCCGCGGGCTTATCCACCTGCATTCGACGTCTCAGCGCCCCACTCATAGGACTGAACTTGCGGCCGAGAAGTGGATGTGCAATTGCCTTCGCCGAGTCTTCTTTGGACCTAGTGGCCATTTCTTAGGGAAATAACTGCTGTTCAAAGGGAAAAGAGACATCCGTCGAGGGTTTAAGGACTGTATAGGAGGGGGAGTTGGACATACTAGGCAGAACAAGTGGATTAGGGCTTAGCTATCTTCCCTTACCTCTCCGCAGTCCGCTATGACCACCCTTGCACGAGGCTTTCCCCCGTGGGTGCCCATGGCTTCCATCTCTCTCAGTACTTCTTGGCCTTCCCGCACTCTCCCGAAAACCACGTGCTTCCCATCCAGCCACTGCGCCGCCACTAGTGTGATAAAGAACTGAGACCCGTTCGTATTGGGCCCTGCATTCGCCATAGACAACACATAGGGTCCGTCATGTCTATGTGAGAAGTTCTCGTCTGGGAACTTCTCCCCGTATATGCTGCAGCCTCCTGTGCCGTTGCCCTTGGTGAAGTCTCCGCCCTGACACATGAACTCGGGAATTATGCGGTGGAAGGTGCTGCCTTTGAAGTGAAGGGGCTGGCCTGAGGCTGTGCAGCCCTTATCTCCGATACAAAGGGACCGGAAGTTGGCGGATGTTCGGGGGACGTCGTCGAAAAGGTCGAAAACTAGGCGGCCTGTGGGGTGGCCGTCGAGAGTGATGTCGAAAAAGACGGGTGCGGACATTAAATGGGAATCAGACCATTCTAGAGCTGAAGTCGAACTTTACACTGGGGAAAGAGGCGAATGCCCTGCTTTAGTCACTTGTAGGGAAATCATTGTGTATTTTGCACACTTCAGTTCTCATTCTGAGTCACAAATCCCTAAAATCCAGTTTTATCGTAAGTTGCTAGGTTCTCCTATCTCCCAGAATTTAACCCACAATTATCCAATTTCCGCCTAAATCTGCCTCAATTTCCCTCTCTTCCCCTCCAATCCTCCATCCAGATGCAAACCCGACCAAAACTTGGAAGCTAGTCCCAAGTCAGTTCCTAAAGCAGGCCATTTCCTAGTGCAAGGCAAGCCACATATTAGTGACTTCCCGTCCTTCCTAGCTAAAACGTGCATCGACGATAAGGCTAATTATTTCTGGCGGGTTGGCCGCTGGCGGCTTGGGAAAAAGAGGACTGGTTGTTGCAGTACGGAGACAGGGCTTTGTCCGTATGAGGGTACGGGGAAAGGGAGCCGGACCGAGGCTGCTCCAGGTCTCTCGTCTTCATAGGAGGAGTAACGCCTGCAAGGTACTCAATCTTGATCCGCCGCACAGCTGGGTGCACCTTGTAATCCTCGCCTTCTTCCATAATCCACTATAGTAATGCTCACCCGCAGGAAAAGCTCCATCTCGGACATCAGCGCCCTCGTAGTGTCCCAAGGGCCAATCGACGACCCGAGATCCGGCGTCAAGTCCCTCGCCCAAGTGAAGCCTATCAGTCTGGACAAGTTCATCCCATCTCCTGATGCAGAGGAAGAAGTCCTGTCTGATGTGGAAAAGACGCTGTCGGAACGACTGTTGTTCCACCCTGAAGGGTATGTGCACATGGTGTGGGACATTTCTGCGATGCTGTTGATTCTGTATCAAGCGGTTTCCGTGCCTTTTATGATTACCTTTGATGTGCAGTCGATTGGGGTGTTGATGTATGTGGACTTTGTGATCACGATGTTCTTCTTGATGGATATACTGGTGACGCTCAACTCGTCCGTATACTACAAAGGGAAGCTGCAGGTCAACAGGCGCAAAATCGTGTATCTCTACCTGAAGATGTGGTTCTGGGTCGACTTGATTGCGAGTTTCCCCTACACTTGGGTAGTAGTGGGTCCTTTGCAAGATGAAACTGGGGCGACTACCTACGCCCCAGGCCTGCTTCGCATCGCTCGGATAGTGCGCTTTTCCAGGCTACTGCGAATCGTGAGAATCACGAAACTGAAGCGGTTCTTCGTGAAATTCGAAGACTATATAGCGAGCAACATGCTGTCTGGAGTCTTTTTGTTCATTCGCCTGCTGTTTGCGATTTTCTTTATTGCGCATTGGATTGCATGTTGGTGGTACTTCATTGGAAATGAGGATATGAACAGCAACCCGCAGACTTGGGTGTCCACTATTTCCGCGTCAAGTCAGCACAGTACTTATGACAAGTACGTGGCAGCGCTGTATTGGGCCTTCACTACCATGACAACCGTAGGCTACGGCGACATCGTGCCCTTCACCATCAACGAAAAAGTGTACGCCACAGCCTCGATGATTGTCGCATGCGGAGTCTTCGCCTACACCGTCAGCTCAATCGGCACTTTAGTCTCCAAGCAAAACGCCGAGTCCAACGCTTATCGAGAGCGAGTGATCGCCGTGAACCAATACATGAAGCGCAAAGAGCTATCCATGGACCTGCAATTCCGAGTCCGCCGCTATCTGGAGTACATCTGGGAAAAGCAGAAGCACAGTTACTTGGACGAACGGCAACTTCTCAGCCAGCTGAATGAACCCTTGCGGGATGAAATTTACATACATATTCATGGAGTTGTGTTGAAAGACTGTCCTGTCTTTCAGAAAGAGTTCAGTGCACACTTCATTTCCCAACTTACGAAACTGCTAAAAGCAGTCACTTTCGCACCTGGAGATGTCGTTTTCCAGGAAGGAGAAGTCTCGACTTCTATGTACTTCGTGCAAAGTGGACGCATTAGCATATACCACCAGGCAACAAACAGCACGTACAAGGAACTGGTCGCGGGGAAGTCTTTCGGGGAAATTGCCTTCTTCACGGAGAAGAGCAGATGTGCATCTGCACTTTGCTTGACGTATGCAGACTTGTTCTTTTTGAGTCGACAAGAGATGTATTCCTTGATGCAGAAGTTCCCAGATGCTCTAGAAAAGGCAGAACTGCTGAAAGCCAAAAGCTCCATGGGAGACTATAGCGAGCTGCTCATCAAGTGCTACCTCTGTGACCAGGTCGGCCACGTCGCCAACAAGTGCAAGCGAATAGTGTTCAACCTGGACCACGACGAAACCAAGCAAAAGTGGATGGAATCTCGCCTGCAGACTAAGAAAGTCAACCCTGAACAAAGGACAAAGCCGAATTTCACACGCTACAGACATAAAAGTGCAGTGAAGTATGATGTCAGACATGTGGTGGGCGTCCCAAGGAACCCGAATACTGCACTTCCGCCCAATTTAACCCCAATTGCGAACAAGTTCGTAGGGAAAGAAGGGGAAGCGATGGGGACAGACCCGGCATTCGGCAGCGTACATGAGCGGAAAGTACTAGGCCGGCCGAACTACGCGATAATTTACCAAGACGAAAGTGAGAGCGAGAAAGAGGACCGGCTTGACCCAGACGAGACAGTGGATGACATCCGTCCTCACAGTTTCAGGGTGAACTTGATAGACAGGCCGCAGATGGTGCAGGATAGGAGCTTTACGGATGGAGAGTTTGTGGATGTGTCGCTGGCGTCCAATAAGCCGCTGGTAGGCAGGGAGAAGAAAATCACGCCTTTTGAGCTGTACCAAGTGTCTGACGAGGAAGAGCTGTAGACGCAGTAAGCCTCCTGGCAGTTAAGTAGTATACACCGATATGGTGAAAGTGGAGGTGGTTGGTCAGCTGCGCACAGTGCAGTACGCCCGAGCTGCCCGGTACGCCCGCCTGCTCGGTGAAGAGGACGACAAGGAAATTACAGGGAAACTCGAAGCAGACTGGGAGGAATACGTGCAGGCACTGCGGCCGTTGGGATCGGCCCTGTCCAGAGAAACGAAAGTCCTAGTGATGATCGAGGGAGAGGCAGTGGAGTCGCTGGAGTCTTTCGCTGTCTGGGTGACCGAGCACACCGGCCGAAGCGACCTGCCTTCTGATGCCAACATCCAACAAGAAGCGGAGGCTGAGTACCTGTCCTACCTCCTCGGCACCAAGCAGAAGTATGTCCTGTGGGAGTTGACTGTTGGCGAGGGCAGTCCGCAGCGCATGGTGTTGGAACTGGACTGCCAGCTGTGTCCCAAGACAGTGGAGCACTTCTGGCAGCTGGCCTGCGGCAGCGGTTTTTTGCAGTACAAAGGTTCGTTCATCCACAGAGTGGTTGCAGACGGCTACGTCGAGGGCGGCCTGCTCAAAACTAGTTCCGGCAAGCGCACCAACAGCGGGCCTATGCTCCTAGACGAAACCTACGCCTACAAACACTCTTTGCCGGGCACTATTGGCCTCAGTCGCAGTGTGCCAAGTCGCAGTGGCTCTGCCTTCTATATCACTCTCCGGCCTTTGGCCAGTCTCGACACGAAGAATGTAGCCTTCGGCAGAGTCGTGGAAGGCCTGCAAACTTTGCATGAAATTTCCAGACTGCCTTGCAAGAACCAGCGGCCACTGATGTCTTGCAAGGTTGTGAAGAGTGGGGCGTACTTAAAGGCAGTAGGCAAGGGCTGGGCAGTGGCGGGAGCAGACGAGGAACCCAGAACGCAGCTGGAAAGGACGAGAACACTGAGCAAGTTGGAGTCGGCGGATGTGGAGACGTTGCTGCAGCGGCGTGAGGCCATAGTGAAGGACCTAGAGAAGACGCAAGAAGAGTTGGACGAGCAAGAAGCAGTGCTCTCCCTCATCCTCGAAATCCTCGGTCTTAGAGAGTCATAACCAGGCTGACTTTCCTAACCTCCATACTTAATGGGTTGCGCTTGTCCAAACGATTTCCAGCCCATTTCCCAAGCAGCAGAACCCGCCGATTCGCCTTCAGAGGGTGAGATTCCAGAAACTGCACATGAGATGGAATTGCGTGCACAGCTAAGGAACGTTTCAACCTTTCGCCGTTTGAAAGGCACATTGACTAGTGAGTACACTATATCAGGGACGGTTGCTGTTAGTCACGGGAAACTGGTGTATGCGGAGTACTTGCTCACTCATCAGCCTTGCGTCATTAGACTAGTCCCCAAAGCCAGTGCCAGGCCAGTTGTGCTGAAGAAGCTGAAGCAAGAAATGCAAGTCTTGAGCAATCTCGACCACCCACACATCTTGCAGACATATGAAACGTTGGAAGACAACACGCACTATTATGTCGTCTCTGAGGCCTACATTGCAGGGGAATTCGAGCGTACAGTGAAGCAGAGAGTGTCAGAACAAGAAACTGCGTTGATCCTGGAGCAGGTCCTAGGAGCGCTTTGCTACTGCCATATGCAAGGAGTAGTGCACAGGAGTATTCGTCTGGAAACACTAGTGATGCAGACCAGTCCAAGCCCAGGTGAGAACCTGATTGTCAAGCTGTCAGGCTTCACTGAGGCGACCTTCTTTCCCAGCGAAGGGGCTTTGAATACAGCTGTAGGGTCCTGTTACTTCATTGCACCAGAAGTGCTAAAGCGCAGCTACACCGAGAAGTGCGATATTTGGAGTTGCGGAGTGCTGGCCTACTTCCTACTGAGCGGCCGTTACCCTTTCTCAGGCGCTACTCCTGCGGTTATGCTGGAGCACGTGGCCAGTGCAGCAGTTCGTTTCCCAGAAGAGCACTGGAGAGGAGTGAGTAACTGTGCTAAAAGCTTCGTGTCTTCACTGCTGCAGCGCGAGCCTGCAGACCGTCCCTCCGCCCTCATAGCTCTCAGCCACGCTTGGCTGTCTGCGCACTCTCTCAAGCTTTCCCCTAATTCTGGACAAGTGCGGAAGTCGTTGGGGAACATACTGGGAATTCATGCTATGGCTGCTTTGAAGCAGGCGGTTATGACTTTCATCGTCAACCGGATTGTCGACAAAAAGGAACTCACAGCTTTACGCGAAGCATTCAAAGCCTTGGATTTGAACGGAGACGGACAAATCAGTGAAGCAGAGTTGAAAGCAGGTCTCAGTAAGATCCTCCCAGTGCAGCAGGCAGAGACAGAGGCCAAGCGAGTAATGTCGCTGGCAGATGGCAATCAGAACGGTGTGCTGGACTACTCCGAGTTCATGGTTTCTGCTTTTCCGGAAGAGAAACTGCTGAATTTGAGCAACTTGAGAATGGCGTTTGACAGCTTTGACAGAGACGGAAGTGGGACAATCTCACTGAAAGAGTTAAAAGACACAGTGGTGGTGAAGGGAAGTGAAGACGACAGAGAAATGTGGGAGCAGCTGGTGAAGCAGGTGGACGTGTCAGGAGACGGGGAATTAGACTTCAATGAGTTTGTACAGATGATGAAGCGGGCGCTAAACTAAGTAAAGGTAGGAGACAACTATGCATAGACCTACGAAGCGCCAAACTTGCCCTGCTGCATCCCTGCGCTCTCGGCTTTCCCGCCGCTCCCAACTGCGGTCTGTCCGCACCCCTAGGAAAGACCTCTCCTCCTCTGCCGAAGCGGACCTGGACTTCCGCAACCTGATCCAAGAAATCGACCAAGCGATGCAAAGGAGACTTGAGCACAGGACGTCTCTGCCAGGTGAAATACGCGACTCTCCGAGACTGAGTGTGGCTAGCAGTCCATGGAAGGACGAACTGTACCAGTACATCGCCCATCTCCCAGAAGACGGAGGCAAGAAGTTGGTACTTGAGAGAGTGGGAGGACTGGAAATAACCTGTGAAAAGGCCAGAAAAGCAAGCATAGAGGTGCAAACGAGAAGTGTCCAGCTCCAAACCTCAGGCAGTCAGACTGAAGAAACAGTGGGGACAGCCCCTCCTACGTCCAGTGCAAAGCCGCTTGCTCCTTCGAAGTGTGCTCAGCCGGGATTGCGAGAAAGTGCAGGGCTGGCCTCCATTCGCCAGCTCCTATCCTCAGCCCCTGCCCCTCCTCAGAGAAAGGCGGCAGTCGTAGTCACTGAGGACTGTCCTACTTTGTCGCTTTCCTCTTTGTTCCAAACCCGCAGGAGACGGCTTTTCCTGCGCATGCAGGCGCGAGCTAGCTCCCTGTCTCCCAAGCGCAGTTCCAAAGTGCTTTAATTCCCTGATTTTAGAAATTTCTAGCTTTAACTACTCTTCTTCTTGAAGGTTTGGGAAAAAGCTAGTGTCGTAGCGAGCGATTTTGCTCTTGACGGTTTTCTCTAGTCCGGAGCAGGCGTTGTCAGGCTTTTCACTGAGGTAAATCAGCATACTGATGTAAGTGCGCAATGGATGCACTGCCAGACAGTGGTCCTCCCAGGCCTCGCCCTTGCCTTCCACATCACTGCGTTTGACTCCACATATAAAGCAGGAGTTATACCACTCCTCCAGCATCATTTTGTACTCTTCCCGCAGTCCTGAGTAGGAGTCTATGATGATTCCGAAAGTGATGTTGAGCATTATGACAATCACAAGCGCCCAAAAGGCAAGGTCAAATACGCCCCTCGCCCAGTACTCCTCAGGGGCAGGCTTCTCTAACTGACCTCCAATTCCGCCCTGCGTTAGACCCACTTTGGACGTGCTTAGTAGACAGTTAAGCAGAGTATCGCAGTTCAGTACGCCGTCGTCATCCATGTAGTCCTGCTTGAACAGGATAAAGCCAATGGTGGAAAATATGTAGAGAATTATGGTGACGAAGGCGAGGGTGATAGAGAGCTGGTGCCAAGTGCTCGTTACAGCCTGCAGCAGTCTGGCCAAACTCTCAAAGCGTCTTACCGCGTCTAGCAGCAATATGGGGTAAAACACGTACCACAGCAACCCAAGCAGTGAGAAAGTCAAGTAGAAGATGAAGTAGAAGGAGTCAGGCCTGATGATGAATCGCAGCAGTTGCATCAAGAAAGAGTGCACAGGCTGCTGTTTGCGTACTTCTTGGTGCAGTTGCAACTGCTCGAATTGCAGCAGACTGGCGTTGTCCTCTTGGCTGCAGAAAGCCTCGAAGGAGAAGCTTTGGCCGACCTCGTAGTCGTTCATGTTCTGAGGCAGGTACTCGAGGAAGTGGCAGATGTAGCTGGCAACGCCCATTACGAGCTGCAAAAAGCCCATAAAGCGCATATAGTCCTTTAGCCAGGCTCGGTCTGCAGGCACATCCCCCAACATTTCATTCCCCTGCAGAGTCGCAATCATAAACCCGTTGATAGCCAGCAGGATCAAAATGGACATAGTTCCATACAGTTTCCACTGACTTGTGACAAACTTTTTCATCTCATTCGCACTGAGTTTCTGCTGGTGCTCCATTTCGTCGTTGCACAGCATTCGCTTGCGAAGTAGGACTTCCAACTTTTCATCATGCTGCATGTCTGCAGGGAGCAGCATCAACTGGTGGAAAGTGTCATCAGTCAGGAAGTAGCACTTGAAAGGAATGGGGAAGTAGAGGGTTTGCGACCCTGTATCGGAGGCGATTTCCACTGACCCTGTATACTTGTTGTAGAACTCCAGTGCTTCTTTCTCTGCAAGCACTCTAGGACTCCCCAAGCCCAATAGAGCCAATGGACACGGCTCTGTCTTGCTCATCTTCACCAGAAAAATCCGAATGTATATCGCACTGGCCACCAAGTCCTTCAGACTATCGACTGCATGTCCCAGCACTAGTTCGTACAGATTGCTCTTTATCACCTGTTCATACAGCCACACAGACCGGTGCAAAAGGGAGTCCAGACGCAGGTACTTGGTGAAGACAGAGGACGGCAGAGAGTTGGTTTCGGTGAGAGCCAGGAGAAGCTGACTGATGGACTGCAGCATGCTTACGATTCCTGAGAAGTCGGACGATACATTTGTGCAGTTTGTAGTCGCATTCTCCAGGTAGTCGAAGATCTGATCCAGCATAGAGTTGAGAGCTATGAAGAGTCCTACTTCCTGCACCACCAGTGCCTCGTTGCTATTATCGGTCCCACACGTTAGCTCGATCAGTGCATTTAGTCCCTCCATCATGAGTGTCCTGGCGGCTTCATTCCGCACACAGAGTGCAGAGTACCTGCCCAGTGTAGCTACAAATGAGGTGATTTCCGTCACTAAGTCAATACTTGTGTCAGCACTCGACTGAGATGCATAAAACTGCTGCCAGTCACTATTGAGGTTGTCACAGGTTGAGCGGACGAAGCGAAGGATGTGGGTGACAAGTCGGGAGTGAGACTTGAAGTAGAGGTGGAGCTGCTTGCCATGTGCAGGGGAAGTGACTGCAGAGAGCTGGTCTACGTAGGACTGGAAGGCTTTGGTGCGGATGGTGGAAGTCAGGCTATTGATGGAGTTGTAGAAAAACATCAGTAAGTCGAAAGCGCGCTTGGTGGTTACGAGCTGGTTTTTCAGCTTCCAGAGACCCCCTGCGTCCATGTCGGCAGCGAAGGAGTTTAGAGTCATCATGGCTTTCTGCTGCAACTTTCTACTCCGGCCTCTCAGGATGCTGTCCAAAGTCAGGTCAACGGCGCCCTCCTTGAGTACCAAATCAAACACATCTGCTTTACTTTTGCTGCTGCTTGCATCTATGGAGCGGACCACATCGTTGAGAATTTGGAAAAACAGCACTCGCTGCGAGTTGTACAGCAGCGAACACAAGCCCTGCAGCTTGGAGGAGGCATCTGACCACGACCCCACCTGCCACTGCTGCACTAGTTCGCTTTGTTCCTCTCTAGTCTTCATCCTGTCCTTGAAGCTGCAGGTCAGCAACTGCACAGTGAGTTCCAAGTCTTCCTCCTTGCCTGACGCCAGTTGCGGCAGCATGCTCTTCTTCCGCATGTTCCGAAGTTGCAGCAAAGTATCAGGACTTACCATTAGCTTCGGCAGAACACTTTGCTGGCGAGTGATTTCAATGTTTTCTGGGTTGCCGAGAACTGCTTCTACTAGGGAAATCACATCTCCTAGACGTTGTTCAAGCAGACGCACATCAGTGTCTTCCCTCACTACAGCCAACCGTGCATACAGACTCAGCAAATCGTAAATCAGCTGAAAGCCGTAGAATCGGAGCAGTTTCGGGTCGAATTTGAACAAATGTGTGGCGTCCAGGATAGCAAAGAGCAGGCCAGACTCAGTGGCAGTGGTGTGTCCACTGGAAATAAGGTTCCAGGCACTGAGATAGGAGTCCTGGGCCAGCGCAGAATACCCCAATTCCCGCTTATACGGGTCTGTCAAGGGCCTGAGAACGCTGTACTTTCCGTCTCTGCTCAGAGCCAGGAACTTCTCCTCGTTCAGTGTGAAGGGAAAAGCGCGGTTCCAGGCAGCCGTTAGAATAGCCACTGTTTGCTCCGCAGTGACCAGAGTCCGCTCCCCCTCAAACACCTGCAAATAGCTCCTTCTGAAGAAGGCTACATAGTCTGCAAGCAGGAAAGGATCATACTCGTTTTTGATGAGGGAGACTAGGGACTCCACGGATATGAGAGCCCGGCACTGCGCTACGACAGAGTAGTTGGAGAGACAGCAGAGGGCGAGGAGGTGGTAAGTCACTGCGGTTTTGCGAGATTGCCCCTTCCAGGAAGACTGCGTTTGCAGAATAAGCCGCGCCAGGATGTTTTGCCGCTCTCCCATCGGTCTGTTAGACTGGTCGAACAGCAGTCCATGCAGCAAATACCCACTGAACTTGGCTTCTCGGTTTTCCAGCAAGTCCATGAGCACTCGACTCATCATGTTGTAAATGTCCCCTAGGTCGAAGTTGGTCAAGTCCATCGTTTCATGTATGAACTGCACGAATTGCGGTGTCTCCCAGAACTGCACAGTACTCGTTACAGTCTTCAGTAAGGCTTCTTTGTTGACGTCACTGCCGAGGACAAAGCGGTACATGAAGGTGGAGCAGAGGGCACGGAAGTCTCGATATCCGGCAGCCGGCAGGTCTGAGACTTGCTGCAAGTAAGGCACTAGCGCTTGGTGCAGTTGCAAGTTCCGCATGATGGACTGCGTGGTGCGGAACTCCTTGGAGTCGTGGTTGACCAGCAGAAGGTTGCACACAGTTATCAGCAGACTGCGGAATTCTTGGTTGATGGGTTCTTTGCTGTGCCAGTTCACCTTCAGTCGCACCACTACTTCCCGCAGCGTAGCGACCATGTCTAGGTCCACACTGGACTTCACGAGCACTGCACTTTCCAGGCAACTCTGCACAGTCTTGAACGGGTACAGCAAAGTAACGAGCAATAGGCCGCTGTCACTATGTTGCTGTGCATAGGGCGAAGTGAGGAGTGTGGTGCAGACTACTCGGTCAGGATTCACTTTGGCTTCGAAGGCGGTAATGGCGGATAGACTGGCTTCCAGGTCCACGAGGCCTTGACTTGGGTCGCTGCCTTCAGTGTCCACCATCAAGTCTCCAGCACTCTGTTTCTGCCTCGCTTGAACGCAGACATTCCATGCCTCCAGTTCATTTCGATGCATCACTGCAGTTATTGTCCGCTCGAATTGTCCGGGGTCTGAACTCTGCAAAGTCTGCATCAGTCCTTCCCTGCCCACCACCAACTCGTCCACAACTCTGTGTATCTTCAGCTTCGTGATGAGGCTGAACAAGTTGAGAGCGGCTTGGAACAGAGCGTTCATCACAGCGAGGTGGCGGGACTCTTCCGACTTCAACTCACCCTCGCTAGGCTTAGTGCTGGAGAGGGACTTCACAGCCCAGCGCACGAGTTTGTACACGCGGAGAGAAGTGGCTTCTTCGTCTTTGTTGAAGGCGGCGATGATAGCGCCGACTGCCACTTTGAGCACATGCAGGTAGAGGTTGGTGACTGGACACTCATTGAGCAGGGTGAAGGCCTGGCTGAGGTAGACTGCGAGTTCCTGGACTTCCTCGAAGTTCGGGGCAGGAGCAGTTCGCACAGATGTCAGAATATCCCAAATATCCCTACCCACTGACTCGACCTGTTGACTCAGTCCCATGCCTGAGGGGTGTGCCTGCACCTCACTTGCTTCTTTGTTCTCCGATACTTCGTACAGGAAGTTGCCGTCTCTTTCTTCCAAAAACTTCCCACTCGGCGGAATCAGCATAGAGATTCGGAGCAAGCTGCAGGCCTTGCGGACCCCGGGGTTGTCGGAAAGCTTGGACAGGTTTTGGAGCAAATCGGGACTGAGTTTGGCTTCAGAAATGAGGGAATTCTTTTTTTGGTCGAAGCGAAAAACAGCGGAGTACAGGACGAGCACACGACTCATGTACTTGAGGAGAGCCTTGGACATGCTGGTAAGTGCGGAGCTGGTGGAACAGCCTTTGAACAGAATGGACGAGTCTTTGGCGAGCTGCACTAACATCTTGCCCTTCAAGTACTCTGCCATGTACTTGCGGTATTCCTCGGCCATAGAAGAAGCGCTTCTGCAGGCGCTAGTGAGGATCTTCACATAGAGACTTTGCTTGGACACGTTTTCCTCGTTGACCAGGTCGAGTTCGTCACACCACTGTTTGCAGAAGGTTTCCGGGTTTTCACTGAGCGATTGTCCTTCCTTGATGATGCTGCAGTAGAGCTGGCCTGCACTGAGATACCCCGAGGCTACCAACTTCTTCACATTCTCGAGTTCCTGCGCAATGGTATGCATCACTTGCCTGTGCTCCTTTACCAGGGTTCCTAGGGATGTAATGAGGCCTTCGGCTAGTATGCGAGCCTCGCTCAGGTCTTCCCGCTGTGCCAGACCTCGCACAATTTCGAGCACTTTTCTGTGGTATTGGTACGCCACTAGCAAGCTGCTGAACGCCTGGTCCATTATCTTCGGCTGCACATAGTCCTTTTCCAGTAGTAAGCAGCGCCCTATCCCAGCCTGCAGCACGTCCTCCGCTGCCCCTGTCTGCAGCAGTGTATTCAGACATGCATACCCCTGCACCACACATTGCACCTCCCTATACAGTGAACGAGTAGGCTCCTGCATTGCACACAGTTCAAAGATCAAGTCACTGGTGCGGTCCGTAAGTTCCACCTCAGTGAGGACTTTGCCCGAGGAGCGTGCAGAGAGGGAGTAGGGCAGGAACTTAGACAGCAGGTACTCATTCATCTTCTCTGAGGACACTGTGAGTCGCGCTGAACTGGAGCCGTTGATGAACACGCCTGTGCCGTCCTCGAGACTGCTTGCACTCTGTCCACAGGGAGCTAGTCGCAACTTCTGGTCTTTCGGACCTTCTGTGGCCTCCTGCACTCCTCCGTTTCTGCAAAGGTAGAGCGGCAGAAAGGCGTGGCGGATCCAGTAGGACTCTGTTGAGGACAGAAGAGCTGCAGGGGACTCACATTGGAAGATCCAGTACGAGGAAAGTGTGGAGTCAGAGCGCAGTTCCAGCTCGTAGGGCGAGTTGGGGAGCAAGGACAAGTACTCGCCCAGCTTGTAGTGGCGAATGAGCACTGGCGTTTCCACCTTCAGCTTCTTCTCGTCCCAAAACTCGTCATCGAACAGCTCCAAGTGGACCTCAGCCAGTTCTCCGCTGGTTTCAGTCCTTTCCGCCCCTGCACACAGCACTACTTCCTCACCTCTTTTCTCTGTTAGTCTCAGGGTCAGAGTCATTCTCCCGCAAATGAACTCCGCCACTACCCCTACCCCCGCCTTCACAGTTTCCCCTTCCTCTGAGGAATTATGAGTAGGGACCACTCTCATGAGACAGCTGGAAGACGGACTGAGCGCTCTGCCCACAGACACTCGCCACGTGTTGATTGCCTCACTTGCTACTTGCGAGTCCACGTACAGAAGTTGGTTGGATAGCACGTGTCGCAGCGTGAACTCCTGTCCGTACACTAGTGTCTGTCCATACAGGCCACTCACCTCGTCTTCGTAAGCGCGGAATTGAGGGGTATCGTGCTCTTGAAGCACAGAGGGAGGCACGTAGGGCATCAGGCGGAATAGACTCCCAGCCAAGTCCTTGTACCCTGAAGTATCGGTCAGGACATCTTCCAGACCGCCTATTAACGCAGGCGTGAAAAAGCCGCTGGGACTTCGGGCGCAGGGAATAGAGAGGTAAATAACGTCTCCGATGTGGAGAGGCTTAGGAGGCTGGGACTCCATTTATATCTGAACTTAGCCAAAGACGCGGACGATACCGTACTTGTCCAGCAGGTAGATGGTGACCACTGTGATCGCTAGGAAGGTGTGGCGGGCGTACTTCTTGACTCGCTCCGCTTTCACCACTTCGTCTTCGTACCTAGGCGAGCTCCAGTGTGTCGGGCGCTTCCACAGTGTGAAGGTCTGCAGAGTAGTGAAGAAGAAGGAGATGAGGGAGCAAGCCACACACATGACATTGAAAGGCATGGAAAAGTCAGGCTCCGGGATCATTACCAGCAGACGGGAAGTAGGCTGTTCCAAGCGCTCCCCTCTGTAGAAGTAGACGAGAGGCATGGACGGGAGGTCCCAGCCTCTTTGTGGGTCGGAGGGGTAGCTTTCGAACTGCTGCATCACCTTGACTAACTGCACCTTCACTCTCATTCGCTCCCCCGGCTGCAGTCTCCAGCACACTGTCAGTTCCCACCCTGCTTCTCCCTTGTTTATAGTCCACGTCCCTCCCGATACTATCACAGAACTCAGCATCGGAATTGTCTGTGGGGGAAAGAGTTCAGAGAGAGTTACGTCCACTGGCTCATCCAGGCAGTTGTCCACTTGGTGCAGGAACCAAGTCTCGAAGGAGTGAATTTCGCCGCCGAGGCGACGCTCTGAAAGCAGGGAGACGCACTTGCCTGAGGGCTCGGAAGGGAGGGAGAGCGAGTCGAAGGGAGCTTGGTCCGGAGTAGTTCTGTTGAGTGCTGGGCCATCAGGGAAGTACACCACCGAACTCAGGCACACTGCTTCCTTCTTCACTTGGAAGGACGTTGTGATGGGCACTTCCGCCAGCACCTCCACATCATATCTCCACCTGCTCAGCTCTCTCGACCCCCTATGCATCACATGGATGTAGCCACTTCCGTACAGTGCGTCCTTCAGCAGCTGTCCCAGTCCCTTTGCATCTCTGCACGGCAACATCTTGATCACATTGACCAAGTTCTCCTTGCAGTTGTAGTCATGTCCATGTATATGCCACTCATTGTGAAGAAGCAGGACAGGGGCAAAGGTCTCCAGGTGTCCACAGACAAGCCCACTTAGATGAGGAGCGAGTTGGGACCAGTTGGTAGCGTAGTCTGTGCGGACAGTGAGTCCGGCTTCTCGAAGATGGAAGGCAGTGTGTGCGAGGGAGTTGTAGGCCTGCAGCATTTCCGCTGCGAACTGTGCGCCCTGGCCCTGCGTCAGTGTGACTTCCCAGTACTGACTTCCTGCTCTGTCCATTGCGTCTGGGAGGAAGGGGGGGAAGTGTTCGAAGTTGGTGACGAGTCCAGGACTGCGGGACTCCCACAGGAAGGAGAAGTGGAAGGCTGCTAGGAAGGTGGAGCGAGTGTAGGGAATCAGGTGCAGTTCTTCGTGGTAGGGAGAGGCGAAAGCTGCAGCCAAGACAAGTAGCAGCCACATCTATTAGCAAGTTGCGTCTCTATAGTCTCAATGGCAGCGATCCTGTTAGCCAGTCTGCTGAGTGTAGTTGCAGGGGAGTGGACCGGCCTAGTGCGGTTCCCGACAGCTTCCGAGTACCGCAATGTCACCCTGGTGCAGGCGCGGCCGCAGCGCTTCCAAGCGAACTTGGACTTGGTGACTGCGAATTTCTCCTTCAACGCCACAGCCTCGAAATTGCCGCTGGTACTGACTACCCAGCTGCTCTTCCAGTTCTACAACTCCTCGCAAGACCTGGAGGAACTCCTCGGCTTCTGTGAAGCCAGGGCTGTGCCCTACGTCTTGCTCGTCACTGACGACAACGTCACTTTTGAGGACGTAGGCCAGGGCAACGTGACAGTGTTTACAATACCGCAGAAACAGGGGGCTGCGATGATGCAGGAAGTGCAGGGAATGGGAGTAGAGGCTCTGCCTGTCCCTGTGTTCCTGGCCTACTACGAGCTGAGTAAGGCTCTACCTAGTGGACTGTGCGGAGCTGCACTTCCTAGTACGTGTGTTCGCTGGCTCCACAGCGGTAACGCCTACACAGATCTGGGCAGTCTTTCTGGTCGCTTGGGTCTGCAACAACTCCTACTGGAACGCGCGTTCGGTCCGCTTTTCGCACAAACTCCTGACTTTTGTGCTAGTGTTCAAAGCAATTGGCGTGTACTGCAGTTTCTCCCTGTACAACAGCTGTCCTTTCGAGAGGGTGACGGCAGGTCTGCTGGAGCTGGTGCAAAACCAGTTCCGCACTTTGTACGAAACTGCCTACCTGTCCCTGCTTCTTGTGCTGTGCAAGGGCTTTCTTGTGACTAGGGAAGTGCCTTCCAGGACAGAGTTCAACCACTTGGCAGTGCTTGCGTCTACTGTCTACGTCACTGTCAGTGCTTACAACATCATGGGGGAACAAATCGGCCTGATGGTGTTCGCTATGTATGCAGCACTGTGGATCCACTGCACCTACTACAGCCTTGGAGTATGCAGAGTGGTAATTAACCGTCTAGCGCTTTCTCGACGCAATCGAGTTCCCGACCTCATCACTGCCTGGCAAGCCAAGAAAACACTGTTCCTCACGTTTGCAGCAGTTGCTCAATTTTACTTCTTCGGCGAACTCACAGTCCACTTGATCATCCGCGACTGGAGCTTTGGCCAGCTGTCCGGCTATAACGTCGTGGGAGTGAATGTGAGTGTGCACGAAGGCTTGGAACTGCTAGTGCTCGGTGTCATCTTTTTCCTCTTCAGAGCGAGACCCAGAGGGCCTTTCTTTGAAGTGATGGGTGAGGAGCAGGCGCCGCCCCGACAGACCACTCACTACCATACGGATTATTTCGTGACTGTGGGCTCTGTGGAGACAGAGACGCAGGTCGGCACTCCTGTTGTTATAGTAAACCCCGGGGAACTCTGGGAAAGCGAATACCCCTTCGCCAAAGCTACGCTCGCATTCGTGGACTCCACCAAGCCTTCAAAACGCAGTGCTTTTAGCGTGGAGCTTCCGGACCGGCCCTAGCTAAACCCACCCTTTCGTATGCACACTGAGCAGTGTTCGTAATAGATATGGGCTGCATCTGCACGAGTGCCAGTGCTCCAGTTCCCATCCCACAGACTCGGTCGTACGAGCCCCCGCAAGCCACTCCTACTTCTTTGCCTTCCACCGAGCTGGAGCAGAAGTCCGTGCAAATGATGAACTTGCAAATCTCTGCCTTCGACCTGGCGCAGCAAGGCAAGCGTCTTTCCGACTCGCTGCAGCAAGACTCCAAGAAGGTGGCTCAGCTCCTCCTCAGTACTCAGGCGCAAGTCAGTGTGCTCAAGCAAAGACGCCATTCCGATCTCGACAATGTCATTGCGGAAGCTGCAGAGATTCGCCTGGCTCTTGAAGGCTTGGGCAGGACTGCCTATGCCCGACACGATGAAGCAGCTTTGGACTTCTCCCAAAAGCTCAGCTCTGCAGAGGACCAGGCAGAAGGACTGCTGGAGTATGTGGCCTCTGCAGGGACAGTGAGGAACCTAGAGAAAAGCCAGACCTTTCAGGTCAGTGAGCTGGAACTGTCAGGGTCCAAAGTGGTGAGTTTGCTTGAACAAGCACGAGCTGCTTGCACTGAAATGCAGCAAGCACAGGATGAAGTGCGGAGAGGCCTGAAGGTGGTGCCTGAGTTGATACAGGAGTTGGAGGACTTGGGGGAAGAGCCCGACAGCAAGACCACCGTTGTGGAGGAGTTGGAAATGATCTACGCGGACCCGGAGGAAACTGCGGTGGCAGCTGAAATGCCTGATGAGCAAACTCTGCTCCCAGCAGTGCACCTTAGGGACTCCCTCGGAGTGGAGTTCCGCAGTCCGCTCGCCCAGTTGTACACTGCGAACTTCCAGCCCACTTTCCTTCCTTTCGACCCTCCAGCAGTACTGCACACCTTTGACCAACTTCTCACTGCCTGGGACCCCTCGGAGCCTGAGGTCATGCGAACAGTGGACCTGGTCTTTCACCGAGAGTTCCCAGAGGATCCCGAACAAGCGATAGTGCAGTTCGCGGAGGGGTTGCGACTGTGGGTCGAGGGCAGACTGCCCTACTCGGCCTGGGTGGGAGACATGATCGGAGTGTTCACTACTCGGCCACTGGCGTCCCCTGTGCTGCGGCAAGTGCTGGTCTTGAACAAGGTGTTGGAGCCTGAGGTAGTGCGAGGGTGGAAAGACGTGGAAGCCAGACTACGCACTCTGCATACAGGCGGAGCCATCCCTCTCACAGGTCTTCTCAGCCTGATGTCCCCTGCCTTTCGAAGCTTCCCGCAGTACAGTGCCAAGCTGTGGGACTGGCTGAAGCCTCCGAGAGTGGCAGATGCAGACTACCTCCGGTTCCTATTGGTGCACCACATGCAAGTGGCAGAACTAGACGCAGTGACTCTGTTCAAGCAGATGACCGAAGCCTCTCGACTGGGCACTGAAGACTTGAGAAACGGACTCACAGTGAGACTGCAACTGGCCCTCTCAGACACAGCCTTCAACCGTCTGGAACTGCTCATGAAGAACCCAGTGGCGAAGGTCATTAGACGCATTGACTTCCTCAAGTTCCTCAAGCTGGAAACCTATGATCTGCACAAGGACTCGGAGGCTTTTCAAGTTCCGCGCTATCAGGTTTTATCAGCCTTCACTGAGATCTGCCGCCTCAGACGCTTGGAACTCGCAGCTCAGTTCCGACTGCAACTCCCAAACAAGGTCACTCCCGAAGCAGTGGAAAAGGCACTGAGAGCCATGGGGGAAACCCGCGATTTAAGTGGGGTAATGAAGGAAAAGATGGAAAGCTTCGAAGAAGCGTTGACGGCAGTGGAGCACGGAGGAGTGACTTTGGGAGCCTACTTCTGTAAGCGCCAGACAGGGCCGGAGCCCAGACCGCAAGTCTCGGCCTATGTTATGGACTAGCTCTCCGTCTCGTCGGGAACCCCTCCTGTGGCCTGCTTCCTTTCCTTCTTGGAAATCCCACTCACGATTTCGTCTATTTTGAGCAGCATGCAGGCTGACTCAATGGCTGTCTTGAAGGTCTGCTTCTTCACCACCAGTGGGTCCCAGACCTTGAGTTCCCTCATGTCTGCCACAGTCCCTGCATTGCCGTCTACTCCCCAGAAGCCTGCCTCCGCCCCTGCCTCCGCATGCTTGGCTCGCAGTTCAGTCACCACTCTCACCACGTCACAGCCGCAGTTCTGAGCAAGAGTCCTGGGAATCACTTCGAAGGCTTGGGCTAGCGCCTTCACTGCCCACTGCTGTGGCCCTTCTAGCGAGTTCGCATGTTCGTACAGTTGCCGAGAAACCACCATTTCCACAGCCCCGCCTCCAGGCACCAGCTTCGGGTCCAGCAGCACGTTGCGAACAACAGCCATTGCGTCCTGTAGATTTCTCTCAATCTCGTTCAGTACGTCTTTAGACCCTCCTCGGAGGATGATGGAACATGCAGAGGCGCCCTGACACTGCTCCAAGAAGCAGTAGTACTCGTCTCCGATCTTCCTCAGTTCGAAGCGTCCGCACTTCGTGCCGATGTCAGTTTCCTGCAACTCATCAGCTCTGTTCACAATCGTCGCGCCTGTCACTCTGGCGATGCGGTTGTTGTCAGTCTTGCGGATACGACGTATGACGGAGATGTTCTGCTTCATGAGGAAATGCTGCGCGAGGTCGGAAACGCCCTTTTCAGTGATGACTATGTCGGGGTTAAGGCGCATGATAGCTTCGCAGGTCTTCTGCACCTCCTCTTCCTCCAGACGCAGTGCATTGGTGAAGTCCTCTTCCTTGCTCATTTCCAGGTTAGTCTGGCTCTCGCCCTTCTTGTACTCCAAAGGACAGTCCAGCAACATGATGCGGGGGTTGTCAATCAAACGTCTCATCTTGGGGTGAGTCAGGTCCTTATTGAACATAACGCCGTCCATCACTACGCACTCTTCGAGGGACCCTCCGGGGATCTTCTCTATGCGTGCGTACCGCTTCGTGTCAATGTCTGGCCTGCCCGCCACTTCCCTGTAGCACTTCCTCACTGCCACCACCGCCAAGTCCACAATCAAGGAGCCCCACCTGCTCGCGAACTTCGTGCCTATGCAGCTGTTCACTATTTCACGCACAGTGTCTTCGTCCGACACGTCTATTGTCTTCGCTACAGACTCCGCTGCGCGGTTAATTGTCTCCAAGGCTCGGAAGTACGCAGAAAACAGAGTGATGGGGTGCACGTTTTGCTGGAGGAAAGGCTCGGCCACAGCGAGCATTTCTCCCGCGAGAATGATAACTGAAGTGGTACCGTCGCCCACCTCTTCATCCTGAGTTCTGCTGAGTTCGATCATGCTCTTGGCTGCAGGGTGCTTGACGTCGATTTCGCGGAGAATGGCGTTGCCGTCGTTGGTGAGGACGATGCCGCCCATCGGGTCGAGCAGCATCTTGAGCATGGACTTGGGGCCTAGCGTGGTGCGGATGATGTCAGCCACTGCTTTGGCAGCCTTGATGTTGCCCAGCTGCGCCTTGCGTCCCTCCTCCCGCTTTGTGTTCTGGTTGACCACAATGACGGGCTGCGAGCCGCTGGGGAGCATATTGAATTACAGCCGCTCCTCCATGACAAGCTTAGGCCTAGCCTTCGAAGTTCCTCAGCTCTGCGTTGGCGAGGTCTGCCAACTGCTTGTACTTGTTGTCCAGCTGCTTGCCCTTGGACAGCAGTTTCTTCTGCAGGAAGTACTTGTAGCTCTCCAGGGCCTTGCTGTCTGCCTTTGTGGTCGCTAGCTCGTCATCCAACTCTTTCAGACGCGTCTTTTCCGCCTGAAGCTGCGCCAGACGCACTTGCTTATCATAGAGACGAGAGTCCATCAGTATCGCAGCAGTGGCATCCAGAATTTCCAGTGGAATGATGTGGTGGCGCACTTCCTCTGCCTGCAGAAAGAAGAGCAGTGTGGCCTCTGGTTGACTCAAGTTGCTGAGGAACAGCTCCATCCGTTCTCTGTCCGGTTGACTCAGCCACAGTGCTAGCCGCTCGTCCTTCGTTTCGGCGAAATACTCTGCAATACAGGTCAACAAGTCTTCCGACAGCTTGGCGTACACTTGATGGAACCGAAGGTTAGCGGCCTGCCAGTGGGCTAGAAAAACCACAAGTTCTGGAGGAAGCACCAGCAGCCTTGTTTCCTCGTCCACCTGCGAGTTCAGAGTAACCATGGCTTTGATGACTTCGAGCTGACGGACAAGAGACCAGTCCTTTGGGTCCTGCGCCAGTTGCTCCGCACTGAAGAGCGAGATGTTCCACAGGTTCGCACGTTCTGAGGCACTGAAGCCGAAGGAGTCGGTCCAGAGCAGGAGTTTGAGCTGGATGGAGCAGCCTTGCCAGATGTCAATCTGCAGACTGCTGAGGGGTTCCAGGACTGGGGCTGCCTGGCCCAGCGCCCGCAGACCTTGGTTGCGGTCTTGCGCAGCCTGGTGAGCCAGGGAGAGCTGGCGCCACACGTACGTCTTGCGGGCGATGGTGCGTTCTTCCAGCCAGAGGTCCCTCGTCATGAAGGTTATCGCTGCGGCGTCCAGCGGCGTAGTCAAGAGGTTGTTTTTGAGTTCTGATACTCCGAGAGTGTTTTTGAAGCTTACGAAGTTCACACTGCCTCTGGAGCTTTCCAGAATTCGGTTTTCCAACGCTAGTAACCAGCGGTTGGTATTGAAAGCTGTGAGTTGGACACTTTCAGGCTCGACTGGAGCTGCGGGTTCAGGCTCACGGCCGGGCAGGGCCTCATCAGCGGAAGCCTCCTCGGTCTCCTCTTTAGTGGATCCGAAGCAGCGGCTGAGCAGACGTTTGAGACGGCCCGCACCCAGCTTGTGCATATACCTCAGTAGAGTGCCCTTGAGTCTTGTGAACACTCCCTCTTGCTCGCCGTGGACTCTGATTTCTTCAGTGACTTGGTAAAAATGGGCCACGATGATAGCGATGAACATATTGATAAGGCAGAGGTGGAAGAAAAGGAAGAAGGTAATGAGGTAAATGCCGCCCACCGGGTTGTCTGCGCCGAGTATCTCATACACTCTAAAGTCACCGAGGAGCAAAAAGTAGGTGGAGAGGAAGGCTTGCGACAGTTCTGAGAAGTCGTTGGCCTGGTGACCCAGCAGTGTGTACCCCATGAGAGCGTAGCTGCCTAGCAGCATGGCGAACATGGCAGCGAAGAAGAGGATGTCCAGCGCTGCTGACCCCAGCACATCTGTGAGCACTGAGAGTTGCGAAGAAAACCGAAAGTTCTTCAGCATTCGAATGTATATCACCAAGCAATCGATGGCTGCCAGGGACCGGTACTGCATGTCCAATTCCGCAAGGCCCCACATTCCTGGTAGCAGCTTTTCAGGTGCGAGTTGCTGCACGTCGAAGTCTTTTCGGAACTCGTCCACCAGCATCTTCAGCACAGTGGCAATCAGCGCAATGGACAGACTAAGGAAAATCACGTCAAAGATGTTGTAGAAATCCTTCTTGAAGTAGCGATTGGTGGTGCGAAGGAAGACAGTGACCACAGCGTAGATGTAGTCGAAGAGCTTGCGAGCAATGTTTATGCATTCTTCGCTGCCTGTCCGCTGCAGCTGTTCAATGCCTCTGATTTCGTCCAGCACGTTGGCTAGAAGCAGCTTTTCCTTGCGCTCGCTGAGCCACTCTGCTTTCTGCTCTCGCAGACAGACGAGCCAGTCCATGTAAAAGCGGTAGAAGTAGTAGAGGAGGAAGAGGACAAAGATGACTTCGAGGGCAGGCACAGTAGTGGGGTTGCCACTATACAGGTCCAGTTCGAAGGCTAAACAGCGGACCTGGCTCTTAATACCGCCTGCCTCGGTGCGCAGAAACCCCACTGAAGCAATGGCAAGGAGCTGTGCATCCCCACTGTACACCACATAGTCGTAGATGAGAGCCTTGGTGAGGTTACCCATCAGGTCGTCTGTCTGTACTCGTTGCAGTTCTGCCCAAGCTACGTCTTTGTTCTGCGTCCAGTAGGCCACATGGCCCCCAAATCCGCGGTACGACTCGTCCCCCGATTTGTATTCGTACCGATGTCCGGACACACCCACAAAGCTTTCGTGAGCAGAGGGAGTGCTGTACTCACTGAGCGGCAGCTGTCCGAACTTCTCAGTCTCCCGCACTAGTGGAAACACGGAGTCTGTGCCGTCACAGCGGTTGCGCTCGGGAGTAATGCGGATGTAAGTTTCCCGTGCTGCCAGCCTGCTAATGAGCCTTCGGTGCAGGCTCCAACTCGAGATAGTCAAGGGGAAGTACACTTGCTCCAGCCAACTCTTCATTACTTGTGGCGTGGTGACGTTGTTGAATTGCATCTGAATGCCGCGGTACTCGAAATACCTCAACTGCAGTTCAGAGCGCAGCGACTCCTCGAGCAGGAACTTGTCCTCGACCCGGGCTCGGTAGACCACCATGATGGAGAAAATGATCATGAAGATGGAGTAAATGAGCATGTCCTTCACAGTGCTGTAGATGTAGGTTTTGTCGCGCTTGAGGCGAGCCTCTTCTTCGTGGCGCTTGCGAGTTTGGTCGTTGATGGCCTTGATTTCCTGCATCAACTCCTCAATGTACTGTTCGCGGGTCTTGAGACTGGTGGTCTGCACCGTGATCACGCTTTGGAAGACTTCGAGTTGAGACATGTTGTACTTGAGGGTGTCCTTGAGACTAATGGTTTGGGCTTGGAGCATGGTGTTGCGCAGGTCAATGAGCTGCTTTTCCCGATCACCGGCATCAAGGTTTGCCTGCTCTCTGAGAGTCACGTACTTTTTGGCCAGTTCAATGGTGGTGCCTTTGGGCCGGCGACATAGCAGGAAGTTGAGCCAGCGAGTTTTCATGTTTTCCGCTTCTCGTGCGAGGATGCTGGCTTTGGCCATGATGAACATATGGTTGCGACGTCGCAGGATCGTGTAGGTGGACATGACTATCCCCAGAAACATGTTCACAATGACGAACCTAAAGAGTAGCTGGAAGACCAGGAAGAAAAGGCCATACAGGGGACTTTTGGTCTTCTCCAGGGCTGCAAGGTCAGTGAGTCCGAGTGACATGGTGGAGAGAGTCAGGATGCTGCCCGCCACACTGCCGAAGCTCGAGTCCTTCAGCCCGAACAGTTGGTATCCTGCTAGTCCGAAGGAAAACAGCATGATGAAAGACATGAAAGAGAAGTAAATCAGGTCTTCTCGAGCGTGAATAATTGTGTCGAAGAGAATGCCGAAGGAAGGGAACTCGTTTTTGAGGATGAGGATGGCGCGCACAGTGAGGAGCAGGATGCAGACGGAACACACTTGGATGAAAGTGCGGAAGTTGACAGTTTGTCTCACCAGGGTTTCCAGAGGACCTGAGTCCACAATTGGCAGTTGGAGTGCGCCGATATTGGAAACGAAGATACTTGCGTAGAGACTGAGCCCTATCAGTTCCAGCACGAGCGTCACCAATCCAATGCCTTCGTAGTATTCTAAATCGTTACGTCGCTCACGAATAGCCACTGTGACGCAGCGCAGCAACACAAGTCCGGCTCCGTAGATACGGGCGAGCAGCTCCAACAGCAATAGGATGCAGAGGAAGAGTACACCTGAGGAGTAGGAACTGACGTACTCGAAAGGCTCGATGAAGACGCCATAGATATGTGTGTGTGTGCGCACCCGTCCAGCCCCAGTGACTTCGATCACCTGGTAGTAGTACGTAGTCAGCTGTAAGTTGCTGTTCTGCACCAGTATTTCAGCCACCAGACTAACTGTACGAGAGTTCAGCCAGAGCCGATGCATCTGTCGCCAGTTGTACAGTGCGATGGAGAGACGACTCGGTCCAAAAATGAGCTGCGGGTACACTGTGAGGCAGTAAGCCCCTGCCTGCATGAAGCTCTCTTCCTTTGTGTAGTTCCACACTCCCATCTGGCTTGTGTCCTCTCCTGCGTTTTGCTCGTCGTACTTGTAGTCAGTCTGAGCCCAGACATACGGGAACTCCTTCTTGTAACGGTCCAGCGTATTGTTGCGCATCACCGCCCGCTTCAGATTAATGCGCAGAGCAATGAGATAGTTGTTTTCAAGAATCGTGGTGTTGCTCAGGGTCGCGGGAATGAGAACATTGCGGTAGTAGCGGTCAATATCCATCAACGACTTGAGGTCAAAGAAGGAACTGCGAGCATTTCTGCTCCACGGTAAGTCCTCAATCGCATGTTTGAAGGCATCCGTCTCCAGACTCACCGAGTACGCCACATAGACCAATTCCAGCACTGAAATGAACAGGAAGGAAGAAAGCACTGTGCAGTACACACAGCGCATGTTCACCCGCGTCTCGTCCACAGTCTTCTTCAAGTTCTGCTGCACGTCCTCTTGGGGCTGCACGAGAGCACGCGGGGACTCGGAGTCCTCGTGTGACATTATTGGCAATTAGCTACAGGCGTATCTGTGCCCAGCCAGACTAGTGTAGTCGGTCAGGCTTGAAGCGGAGAGAAGTGTGGAACTGGGGTCAGGGAAACGGGTAGTGAAGCTGGTCTCACCTGGCTTAGGCTGGGATGGTGGAAAAACTACTCTCTACTAGGCCTGTAGAGGCAGCGAAATACACATACCTCCTTTACCGCATGCTTTCCTCACCTTTTGTGGTTCAGAGACCTCGCTCAAGGCATCTGCCCATTCCACTGCCAGTGAAAGAACACTAACTTCTCCAGGGAGCTCTGTCTTTGCCCAAGGGATGTGCCGGGCGAAGTAATGAAATTAGTGCTGGTGTTGTTGTTAGTAGCAGTTCAAGCAGCCCCCACTCCCCGCCTCGGAGCAGTGGACTGGGGGCAGTTCTGGAGAGGACTAGTCTACGGGGTGCAGCGCAACCCGAGTGTACCTTCACCTTGTGTGACTGGAGCCCCTTCGCTCGGGTCTGACTGGACTGCCCTGCTCACCGCTCTCGAAAGTCTCCACCTGTGGCAAGCTACGTACGCGCTGCACAAGTATGTGGATGACTGGAACCAAATCGCTAATCTGTGCAACCTGCAAGGCCTGGCTTCCAACGTTCAGGAGTATGCGACTCTGACAGTGCTGGCGGCCAAGATCACCATCAACCTGTCGTTCTACACGGAGGTGTTCGCAGACCTGAGCAGCAGCTGGCAAGCAGGCGCCTTCTACCAGGCCGGAGTGAACGTGGGCAAGATTCTCTCTCGCACTTACGACTACTACATCTAGGTATGGAGTTCTTCTCCCAGCCCTGCGCGTGTTTGTTCTTTGCTCTCCAGCAGCTCACCAAGGCCGGCACTCTCTCCTCTGAGGAGCGCAAGGCACTCAAAGGTAGCAGCTAGGCAGTTCTGGTCGTACAAGGAGACCAGCGTCTGGTGCTCCTTGCACAGCGCTACCTCACTGACCGCTGTGAAGAGAAGTTCACTCGGGCGCTAGCCGTCTTTGCTGCAGACCGCCGGCCCGTCGAAATCTGCTTCGAAGAAACCTTCCAGGCTGAAGAACTGCAGGAAGGCCCGGAAACAACCCTTGATCCATGCTAAGTGACATAGCTAAGCGTTGCTCAGCTCCAGTGCACCTGTCTGAGTGCAGGCTGGACAGGCAGAGCCTTGGAGACACTGACTGTGAAAGCGGTGCTGACAACTGAGCAGCACTCCTTCATAGCACACTCCCTTGCATGCAGGACACATGTCTGGAGCCAAGCTCCGGTACCCTAACACCCTCCTCTTCCTCCATTTCCTCTTTAGCAGATAGAACAGTCCGTAACAGCACAACCCTGAAACGCAGTACAGCACCACCCAAGAACACACTTGCATTGCTAGTACGAAGGAGTCACTTTCGCAGTCCTCTCGATTCAGACAGAAGTCCTTGAAACGCAGAGCACCCACCACCACTCCGAACACGTCCCAGGCGAGCAGGTTGGGTCCGCCCAGGAACAAGAGGAACAGGCCGAGTGCAGTGGCGAGATGCTGCTTGCGAGACGCCAGAGCTCCGAGCAGTGGCAGCAGTGTGAACCAGGCCAAAGCCACACTCGAAATCATCGCCATCGCCCACACTTGCTCGAGAAGATGGGGAGGGTCACTTTGCCAAGTGAGGATCGTGTTGACTTCCCAGTACAGCACCAAGGCAGAAACGCCTGCCACTAGGAGACAAGCGAACGCTGCACCACACACTACATCGTCATCTTCGTTATTCATTAGTCTAACATCTTGCTACAGACGTGGTTTTGGACAGGCGCACTTTTGGGTTATAGACCCACTTGAACTGGCGTGGAGTGGCGAGGGTAGCGGTGCTGTAGAGACGACGAGAGCGGAAGCGGGCAGTGGCCACACGGCGAGTAGTGGCTCGACTGTCGAGAGGATCGTGAAGGCGCTGGGTAAGACGTTCCCCCACTCGAGGGTCCAGCAGTTCTTCCAGCGTGTAGGGAGTCATAGGTCTGAGCCGGGCGAAGGCTGCGTTGGTCTTATGGTCAGGCGGGTCCTTCTCAAAGAGGCGGTTGACTCCAGTGCTGGCTTTGATTTCCTCATAGTGGCTTTGCATGTACTGTGCCAGCCTCTCAGCCCCAGGACTTTCCACCTTCGGCTCCTGTGTGGATTCCAAGTCATCCAGGAGTCGCTGCTTGCTTTCAGGAGTGATGAGGCCCACTCGCTTGAACAGAATTTCCCCTTGAGTCTGCTTCACTTGAATCTGTCTCACTGAGATGCGAGACGCCCAGGTGAGCCAGAGCTTGCCATTGTCATCCTTCATGAACTCGCCTTTGAAGCGAAGCAACTCGTATTGGCAGTGGGAGGCTAGGAAGTACGCAACTCGGCGGCAAAGCAGCATACAGTACTGGTGCGGATTGGTTTGGCCCAGAGCTTCTTCCCCGTCCTCCTGGTTCTCACCTGCGTCTTGCAAGGCCTGAACTGCCTGTTTGTCTGCACTGTCGTGCGAATAATACGTCACTTCGAGAGTTTCCCCCACTCCATATCTGCACTTCAAAACTGTTTGGATGTAGGAAATGGTTTTCCAATAGGGGTCTCCCAGCCGCTTGTCGAAGATGAGTTGGAAGAACTCGTTGGAGGAGAGGAACCGCAGAGGGCCCTCCTCGTCCTTCGCCTGCATGCCATCATCATTGGCTTTGTCCCGCATCAGGCACCGAGCCACTGCCATTTCCCTGTTCAGCCCAGGGTCAGAGGTGCTGGCCACGGACGCCGCCTTGCGAGGGCCTCGCTGCCAGGTTTCTTCCTTCTTCCGCTCCTTCACGATCTTCGTGAATAGCTTCTGGATGTTGTGAAGACTCAGCTTCTCGCCCGATGTTGTCATTTTTAAGCTGCGGTCTCGACCACTTTGCAGCAGAAAGGCAACTTTGCCCTTGCGGAAAACGCAAACGTCAGGCACAGGGAGCTTGACACTGGCTTTGACAGCGACATCCCCCAGCTGTTCCAACACCCAGCTGTAACTCTTTTCCTGGCCCTCGTAGTTCGCAATCTCATCCTTCTCCGCTAGTGGATCCGCGGCCTTCCGTGTGATGCCTGCGGCTTGCTTCCTGCACACAGAACACAGACAGGAAAAGGGACTAGAAGCCTGTTTGTGCTGCTCTCTAGTCATGAGACGGTTGAGAAGCAGTGGTTCTTCGTCGAGTGCCATTATGAGGACTTATCTAGGGGCTTGCGTTCCTGCCGGGCTTTCTTGGCAGTCAGGCCTTCGGAGTAGTCGCGGAATTCGTACCAAGGCTCTAGGCCATTGGCTCTCTTCACATGATCTGCACCGATTTCGTGGGATTTGATCTGGTTGTCTCGCAGCAGATAGCGCTGGCAAGGTATGCATAGAGCACACTTCCCAGGAGGAAACAGACTTTCCCCCTTCTTCACCTTCTTCCGCTTGGGCTCTTCAGCAACAACAGCTGGGGGGGCCTCAGTGTGCAGCTCCCAACCACCAATCAAGGAAAGTGCGAAAGCAAGGGGCACATACAGCACCAGACCATATGCGTAAAACAGCTCCGCCTCCATCATTGCCTAAGCTAACACCCTAGCCTGTGCCAATAGGCATTGCAATGGCTGCAGTGGCTCCTGGCTGCGACCACCCCGGCTGCCAGTACACTGCCTCCTCCTTCGGCTTCCTTCTGGAGCAGAAAGTCAAGTTCTGCCAGGACCACCTCGTCACTCTCACTAGTGCCAAAGCTTCTGTCTTCGGCATTGCTTCGTTTGAGTTTCTCGAGACTGCGGCTGATATTCCTCTATTCGAACAAGTGCAAGGGATGTCCGCCCGCGGCTTCGAACACTTATCATCGTTGGAAACTCGCTGTGAGAGTGACTGGGAGTCTGCTCAGCACAAGATCCAAGATGCTGAGGCAGACATAATCGAGGTGGCGCGACGCAGCTTCAAGGAAATGCTGGCTCGCACTCAACTGCGATACGAAGAGGCGAAGAAGGAACTGAAGCAAAGAAGGACAAGTCTCGAGCGTATCACCAAGGACAAGCACTTCCGCCTGAGTCCCGAGGACTCCGCACTGTGCGAGTCCCTGCCCACCGGGTCGTTGTTCCGCCTCGTGCTGGGTGACTGCCAGCTCGAAGTTGCGAAGACCTTGCTTGCCAACTGTCACCTGCTGCCGCCAGTGGGGGTCACTCACATCGAACCCGCGAGAAGGCGGGGCTCGTTAAGGTCACTCATCACCTTCGCGCAAGAACAAGCAGATCACGGAAGTGCAGACGTAGCTGAGGAAACCTGCGAGTTCGTCGAGGGACTGGGAGGCACTCTGTGTCCTGATTTCAAGGCAGATGCAATCAAGACCAAACAGCAGGTAACAGAGCAGTTGATGCTGCTTCTACCCGATGCTGTGAGTGAGCAGGACATACATTCAGTGGCTGAGAAGTACATTGCTGAGGGGAGAGAAGCAAGAGAGGCTGGAGACTATGAGCGGGCCATCAACAGACTGCAGCGCTGCAAGGGACTGCTGCAGCAGCGAAATATCGAAAGTGCAGAGTTGTGTTTGGAACTCGGGCAGGTCTTGTCCCACTTCGCTCAACGGAACGATGCTGAACTTGTGCTACGGCACGGCTTAGAGCTGAGTCCCAAGGCAGAACTAGCCCTGCAGCTCTGCACAGCTCTTGCCAAAACTTTCTTCCAAGCAGGTCGCTGGGTGGAAACGGAGACGATTTGTGAGGAAGCGCTGCGGAAGTGGGGCAGTGAGCCGCACAGTTCTGAGCTCTTTCGAGTGCTTTACTATCTTGTGAATTCGCACTTTCTACAGGATCAGGTGGAGCGGGGACTGGCTCTCGTCAATGAATGGGTGGAGAAAATCCCTGCTGACAGTCCGCAGAGTAGGTGTGCACTGCTGTTTATTCGTGCAGAGAAGCTAAGAGTGGAGGGCAGTCAGGAAGCACATCTGTACGAAGAAGCTCTGGAACTGGGCCAGCAGGTCCTGCCCAACTCCTACCTGACTGTATGCGCTCGAAGACGTCTGGGCATGCTCTACAAGGCGCAACATCAACTAGAGAAAGCGGAGGACCAGTGGCTAAGAGCTTGCGAAACTCACGCAACTCACTTCCCTAGGTCTCTGGGACACGCTATTTGCCTCAGTCACCTTGGCCACCTTCGGAAGCAGCAGAAGAAGATGGAGTCTGCTGAGGAAATGTACCTGCAAGCCTGTCAGATCTACGCCGCTCACTTCCCACACACACTCAACTTCGCCATCTGCCTCAACAATCTGGCTCTGCTCTACGAGTCTATCAAGGGGCCGGAACACGCAGAGGAGCAGTACTTGAAGGCTTGTAATCTCTACAGCTCTCACTTCCCCCAAGTCCTGGACTTCGCTATCTGTCTCGCTAACCTGGGAGACCTCTACAAGTCTATCAAGCGCTACGACCAGGCTGAGCAACGCTACTTGCAGGCTTGCCCGATCTTCCAAGCGCATCCACCAGGACTCAGCTACGCCCACTGCCTCTTCAGCATGGGACTGATGTACGAGGCCAAAGGGCGCAAGGAAGAAGCAGTACCTCGATTGGAGCAAGCACTCAAGATCTATGCGGAGAAGGAAGCTCACGCAGATGTCACTCGCTGTGAGTCGGCCCTCAAGCACATTCGTAGTTAAGTACACCCACACTTCACTTCTTAGTGCACTCCGCCCTGTTGCAAAGGTAATCGATTAAGCAACGCGTTGTTAAAAAGTAAGCACGTAAGCCCTTGCAAGGTCTTTAATTGAAAGGAAGAAACATGTTGGGTGACAGAAAGGATTGAGAGAGTAAAAAGAAATCAGATATACAGCTTTGAGCAAACTGGAGAAGTCCTCGTGGATTGATGTTGGTAGGCTCAATGGCCAAGCGGCAGACTGCACTGGAAGACAGGCAGGAGGAAGGAACTGTTAGCAACTTAATGTCTTGGCGAGTGAACCCGCCACCATACTGCCCATTCCCATAGTTTCCGGCTCTCAGGACCCTGTCCACATGGATGTTCTCTTGTTTTGGCTTTACTGCAGTTTCATCCTTGATAGAGACTGTTAATCAACCCAACTTGCCAAGCATGCAATGAAGATGCAGCCACTCACTTCTGCAAGTACACAGACTCGCCCACTCTCTTGTGTCTGAGTGCACACTCACCCCCAGACCAAGAACACTCGTGCTCTCCATCAAGTCCTGCCCATTGCAGCGCGAACTCAGAACTCCGAGGAATACAAGCGCAAATACGACGCACTGATGAAAGTGACTTCAGAGTTCCGCAGGAACGCAGACTAGGTGGAACAGTGCTCTACGGACTTTGCAGACATGATGCAGACCTGCATCAACTACTTGGCTGAGTACCGCAACTGGTGGCTGCAGCAACTGCCGACAAGAGAAGGGCTTACTAGACTTAGCTAGTTGGGGGTAGGGTCTGCAGGAACTGGTTGAACGTTATCGCAGCCCTAAATCGCCTTCTCACTTCAGGCTCTTCGGTAACCATGGCCGACCCTGCAGGGTCAGGGGGCTTTTTACCAGGAATAGC
>Ga0247837_1001125_pt1 | contig 57053 bp, 38 predicted proteins | sample LaCtaG_2_FD_187115 | JGI IMG/M metagenome (GOLD analysis project Ga0247837, IMG submission 187115) | Freshwater microbial communities from meromictic Lake La Cruz, Castile-La Mancha, Spain - LaCruzMarch2015_14.5m | ecosystem: Environmental > Aquatic > Freshwater > Lake | place: Spain: Castile-La... | reverse complement strand
TGCTGACTAGACTGGCACTATCTCTGTCCAGAACTTCTCTTTCTCTATTGAGGCACTTCTGACTACTCTGTGCACTTCCTAGGGGTAAGCGCATGCAGATAGGGCGATTGGAGGATACAACAGTTGGCTCAGCATCGCAGCAAGCTGGTAGACGTATAAATTATTCTTAAACTGAAAGCTGCTCTTCAACAATAGCCAACGCAAATATGCTCTAACTGCCTATAACCACAGAATAACCGAAAATGCAAATACCTGCCGATTAATGCATAGGGACAAGAAACCGCTCATTCGCGGAACTAGAGAAATCACCAAATTTAATCATCAATTTATATATTTCTCAAATAATCGCCTCGAATGTTACTCTCACATGCTCGCAAAAAGCCAGTAATTTGCGCATATTAAAAAAACAGATCAATAAAAATATTGTTCTGAGTTTCCATGAAGTTGAGGCCTTCGCTCTCGTAAGTCAACTACAATTATCTACTTGCAGCGCAAATTATTGTTAGTGCCAATTCAAGCCGCAATTACGTTCTAATATCTACAGTCAAAAGAAGAGATATTTTAAAAATGCCTTATTATTGCCAAAAGCTATTTCCTACAATTTACTTTTATTTTAAAAAGCTGCAGTGTTGTTGTTGGCGCTAGATAAGAATGGTATCGAGAGAACATTAGTTGAGAGAAGGCTGTTATATATAATGCAGATACCTCTGTTCTGAATTCCTTAACCATAGACTAAAATGACATCAGTATTATTTGTTTTTTGAGTTTGTGAGGCCGGTTTTGTGCAGTAATTTCTGCGCTGATATTCATCTCAGTGTATTGTACATGCACATTGTTGTTACGGTATTCAGTATTCACAATTGTGATGTGCTTAAACTAATCTGGCCTCAGTAGTATGGCTAAGTATTCTCGACGTCTCTGCAGGCACTCTTTAGTTCTGCTTGCCTTCCGGTGTCCAGGGCGAAAGTCGTCCCATTGGTAGCTCTGACCGGCTTTTCATTGCTTCTACTTTTCTCCGCAGAGCTCCACTTGATGAACCTGCGGGGAAGGTAAAACCAGACTTGAGTGATGTAATAGACATACTCGTCCTTGTCCCTGCACTTCTCTGAATCGACCCAAGTGTTATCAGGCGCGGCTTACGCGGCTTGGGCAACTTGCGGGTATGAAGAGACGGCAATTGAACACGAGGACTGAGTTGAGGCTCAGGCACGAGTCCTTGCACTCGCAAGTTGATACGCTGGCGAGTCCGGGGAGTGAGCACAGTGAGGGAAGTGCTGAATAGAGGTGAAGGCACGATACTGCCGTGCCGCTGCGCCCAGGTTTTCATCAGTGTAATGGAAGCCCTGACGAGGCTGTGGAGAGGACTGGCGTCTATTCGCTGCAAGCGCTCTCGCTTCGACTTGGCAGACTTGCCGAGAGGAGTGTACTGGGGATTCGTGCAGCAGACCAGACCAGTGTTGACATTGGCATTTGACGACGGACTGATCCAAGTGCCAGCCAGCGAGGAAGCCTACTTACTGTGGGAAGGCAGTCGTGTGTGTTACTTCAGTCACCCGGACTTCTCCTGCCTCACCTTCCTGGACCTGATTCGAGAGCCACAGGTAGTCGTTGTGCTGGGCAGCTTCGAGGAGTGCTTAGTGCTGAAGTGCTTCGACCACCTGGACTACTTCAACCTGCCTCTGGAGGCCCTCGGGTCGATCGAAGGGCAACTGGAAGTGGGCGGCTGCGCAATCATTTCGCCCTACCAGTCCTTCTTCTCTCTCCGCAGTCTCGGCCGCACTCGGCCCAAAGCACTAAACTCGCTCTCCAGTTCCGTGCCTCTCCAACATGTGTCCAACCGGCGCTGGGCAGCTCCCCTAGCCTCCTCCCCTGCCTATCCCATCAGTCCTATCAGAGCTTCCCTCGCCTCGCTGCAGCACACGCAGCCTGACAACTCCCACTTCAAGACTCAGGTCGCTAGTCTGGCGCCCGAAATAGCAGGCTGGAGACAGGTGCAGGGCGATGGGAACTGCTACTACCGAGCTGTCGCTGTGGCTTGGATGGAGCATCTCGCTCGGAAAAGCACCAGTGAAAGCGCAGTCCTGGAGTTCAAACTCAAGGTTCTGCGCAGATCAGGCGTCTTCGCAGTAAACGACGGCTTCGAGACTCCCTTCAATCATTTATGCGGGCTGCTCGATCAAGTGATCGGACTGAAGGCCAGAAATCCAGGGTCTGCCCTGTGCCAGCTACAGCCCTGTCTGCAGCGGCAGGACTTCGACCAGTGTCTCCACCTCATGCTGCGCAACTACTGCTACAACCATATCGCCCTCAACCCTGACCTCTATGCAGACTTCCGCAGCGGACAGAGTGCTAGCCAAGTGCTGCTTCCGGGAGTGGAGGCGGAGGGCATTGCACTGCTGGGACTGACGGATGTGTTGGGAGTGGCGGTGTTTCACTACATCCTGGACGGACGGGCGAGGGAAGTGTATGTGGAGCGCTACTTTCCAGAGAAGGCGAAGGGACAGGTGCCGGTGGTGCGGCTGGCCTATGTGCCTGGACACTACGACTTGCTCTATTCACTCGCTCAGGACCAGGTTGATGGCTACTCGCAGACTTCCCACACTTTCAACGTCGCGGAGCAGTTCGATCAGGAGAGTTTGAAGGGATTGTATGTGATTCTATAGTCTAACTCACTCTAGGACCCACTTTAATAACATTAGTCCAGGCATCTTCAAATTAAATCAGTCCTATCGAATTCCCCGCTTTGAGCTTTTCTATTAATAGAAGTAGCTTACACTTCTCTTTGCCCCTCGTTAATGAACGCCATTGAGCGGACTGTGAGGAGAACAGGCGAAAGTTCAGCCTTGCAGAAAGCTTGCTAGAGCGGAATATGCAGATCTAAGGCAAAACCCTGCCTAAATCCTTTGTATGAGTATTAGTGCTCAGAGCTGGCTGAGTTCCTAGTATCTGCCTGCTGGCTGTAAAATGTCTCAGACGAAGGACTCGCGCTCCACTGCGAGCACTCAGCCGTCCTCCCTGCTCAGTAAGAAGCTTGCTCTGCCGAAGGGCCAGTTACCAACTAGTCGCCTACTCCGCACTCCGTCCCACATGCTTCCCAGGCCTGCCATACGGTTAAGAACTGCCTACCATGCTAAGAAAGGGTCGGAAGGAGCAACGTCCCCTGCAATGGAAATGCGGGGAAAGGCGATGGAGAGGCCGCCTTTGACTCGGAGAAGCCTAGGCACACTGTGAGATACAGACTAGACCTAAGCAAGGGAAAAGGGCCAACCCCTTCCTCATCCCTCTGCAGCCACAACTAGACTCCCTAGCGTACTGTTCATTCAGCGACGACAGCACAGTCCTGTCCCTCCTCGACACTCTGCAATTCCTATAGCTAGAAGTGTCATTTTCTCCTTAGCTCTTGCAACGGCCTCGCTTCACGTTAGGCCCACGATACAGGCAGTAGTGAGTGCACCATACTTGTAGAGGTATGACTTCCTCAATCGAGAGTCTGATCCTGCACCAAGGTTTGCTGTCCCAAGAAGAAATCGAGGAAATACATAGAGTGTTTGTGATGGTGGATGTCCAAGGCACAGGGTCGCTGACTCCGGGGGAGCTGAGAGACATGGCAGTACAAATCACGGGAGACCCCAGCTTCACCTTCGAAGATGCACGACTCTTGCACGCTCAGCTGGACACTAACTATGACGGCAAAGTGCGTTGGGAAGAGTTTCTGCAGTTCGTATGTCACTGGCTGCATGAGCGCGGGCACGTGCGGTTGAAGCCTCGCACCGACCTCCCCAGCTCCTTAGCCGAGAAAGAAGCCCTGCACAGGTGCCTGGCAGAGTTGTTCTCGCTCGGCAAAGTCAACTACGACAGTGAGTTGCTGCCCAGTGATCATCTGGACAATAGAGCGGAAACCTGGGATTACTTGGGGGAGGGCCAACGCTTCACTACGCAGGAAAAGGAGAATTACTATTCCGCGGCTTTCCAGTCGCTAGCAGCGCCAGGACACTTCCAGCAAATCTTTGAGGAGTTGATGCAGCTGGACTTGGGAATTGTGTTGGCCGGGCTCAGACACTTGAGAGACCTGTTTGGAGTGCTATCGCTCTTTCAATCTCCTGGTGATCGGATGAAAATCAGTGGGTACTTGCTGGACTTGTTCAACGAGACAGTGAACAGACAAATGATAAATAGAGTGCTGCAATTGCTAGGACCGGAATTCCCCACCGAAGTGCAGTGGGAAGCATTGAAAATCGTGACTTTCTTTGCTCCCGGCCCAAGGGTCCCTGGTCTGCCAGAAACGCACCCCTTTCACCCAAAGCTGCGCTCTACGAAGCAAATAGTTCTGAATGCGAATGCTGGCCCTCTCGTCCTTTCCCTCTGTGAAAGCAAGTGTGTGGAGGTCCGCGACCAAGCACTGCTCACTCTTGGCTTCCTCGCTCGCCACGACTTGGAAGAACGCAACTATCTGTGCAGTCTGGGGGCTCACAAGTATATGCTTCGCATCCTGCAGAGAGGCTTGGAAGCGCTGAGTCTGGACTTGCCCAGTGTGATACGGGCTGCCTGGGTCCTGTCCATCCTGCTGGGCGCCACTATGCCGAGGGACGTCGACATCCCTAGGTTCGCACCGATAGAAATGAGCGAAATTGCAGAGACACTTGCGAAGCTGTTCACACTGTATGACCAGGAAAACCTCATTGCCAACTCCTTGGCCGCACTCGCCTACACACTACCCTACCTGTACCCCAACGAAAGCACCAAGCCTTTGCTGGACAAAACAGTGCAACTCACCCACCACCCTAGTTTGCAGGTGAAGCGAGCAGCTCTGCAAACTGTGTGTAACGTGGTGTGGGCCAGTCCCACTCAAAGTCAACTCCTCACTGAGGTCGGCCTTTACAGCAAACTCACAGAAATCCTCAGTCATCCCGTTGATTTCGTGGTGAAGATGGATGCCTTCACAGTACTCAGGTCACTGATTCAGAAGGGGTACACATGGGAGTTGATCAGCATCTCGCAACTCACGACTCAGCTACAAATGATAATCGCTTCAGACCCCGAATTGCGCTGGGAAGCTGTGAAGCTAGTGAAAACCATGACCTTCTCCAACCTCCGACTGGCAGTGGAAGACATGATCCGGGCAGGCATGACACGCACCTTGTTCCAATACATGATCTGTTTCAAAGAAGTGAACCGAGTCGTGCTGCAAGTGTACAGCGCGAGTTGCTACACTTATAACTTCAGTTACCTCAACGACTGCGCCCTTGTGCTGGACCGCTTTGCTCTGCTGGGCTGGCCCAGTGGAGATTTCAATATAGCAAATGCCTTTGCGAAGTTCTTCGACCAGCCGGAAGCAGCGTATCTGTTCGAAGTGGTGAAAGTGCTGACGAATGAAGTGAGGAAGGGCAGTCAGGACCTCTACCAACTCAACCACGGCGAAGTAAAGCTGGAAAAGTCGCTGTGTGACTTGCTGGAGCACTTCATCAAACTGCACGCAGCCGCGCCTACTCCCAACAGTCACAACCTACAGGACTACCTCAGCAACACACTCACCTACTTCAAGTCCGTGCTCAAACAGACCAACTTCGACTTCCTCACCAGCAGCCAAATCACTGCTGAGTCCATCTTGTCCCGAGTCAGAACCTTTGTACGTCCCACCCAGAACGTCAAGTGCATGGAGGAGCAAGGCTACCCCAACGGAGACAACCGACTCATCCAAAATGTACGCAGAGAAGACCTCAACTTCTACGGCCTCAAGCGCTTGGTACGCTTTACTTAGATCAGTCAGCAGTACGGCTTCGACAAAAACCTGCAGTTCGTTGACTCCAAGGGCGACAAAATAACCATCCACAATGAAGAAGTGCTGAAGTCGGTTATATTCACGTGTGTCCGCAGCGCCTTCGAGGATTACATCACTTACTACAACAGCATCCAGCAGTCCCTGCCCAACCCGGAACTGCCCACTGCAGAACTCCGCTTGATCGTTTCTGGCACTCAGTTCCACTACTCCCCGCAGTCCTCGAACTCGCCACATATAGACTGGAACGCGTACATGTTTAAAATGCAGAAAGACCAGTTGCTGAAGGAACAGAGCCAACGCACTCGCCTGGACATGACGGAACTCGGCCGCATCTATGAGGAGTTCAGCAGAGCTTCTGCAGGGAGGGGGTCAGACGGTAGGGCGGACTTGAGAGGGTTCGAAACAGTATGCAGAGCACTGCTGGGACACAAGACAGCAGACAGGGAGCTGTTCAACGCTTTGAATGCAGATAGAAGCGGCTTTATTGACTTCAAAAACTTCACTGAGGCTTTGGGTGTGCTTAAGTTCGGCTCAATGGAAGAAAAACTGCTGCTTGCGTTCCGCGCCTACGACTACAATGCTAACGGCTGGCTGGAGAGAGAAGAAGTGGCGGATATGTTAAAGAGCCTGGCAGAGCTGAAGGGCGGCGGCCTGGCCTCCCAATACGAACTGGGGCAGCAGGTCACAGTGCTATTGGAGAAGTTCGACTATGACAGGGACGGCAGACTCAACTACCAAGAGTTCAGGGCTGCTGGAGTCAGTTCCTTGCTGTCACTCACACCTTTCTACACGTCGTTCTCAGAGCAGCGAGGCTATGGAGAAACGATCACTTGCTACCGCTGCTCTGCCAAGTTCCTGCCCTCAGGCTATGTGACTGGAGTGGCGCAGATGTGTCCGAGCTGCTCGCTGGCTACTCCGAGAACCCCAAGTCGCTATTTCTAATATATGGAAGCCTTGACAGTCTCTGAGCAGCTGGTCCATTCAGAAGTCACGCGGGTGCGCAACCCTTTGGATGCCCGGCGCTACGACCAACTAGGGTCCAACGGGGTCTTCGAAGTGACGCCCACCTCCCTGTCCTTCGCTGGCTACCAGGTCAAGAAGACACAAGTACGCAAACTGCAAGTGCGCAACGTCTCTGGCGTGCCACAGCGCCTCTCCTTCCTCCCCACCAGCACTCCCTTCTTCAAACTCAGGTACAACAAGCGAGGCCTCGTCGCACCCGGCATGGGAGAAACCGTCTATGTGCAATTCACTCCCTCTGAATGGCGGTACTACTACGACTGCATGCGTCTGCTCTGTCCGAACGGCAACATGAACGTGCCGATCCACGCCTACCCAGTGATGAACGAAAACGAAAGGTACCTGCCTTCTGTGCTGGACCTAGGGAAGTGTGCACTGGGGGAGACTCTTGTGAAGAGGGTGGAACTGGAGTGCACGGTGCCAGTGGTCTTTGAGTTCGAGTTCCGCTTCTCTGAAGCGCATAAGGATATCCAAATTGAGCCGATGACGGGGGAAATCCTGGGCAATAGTCGACGCACTGTCGAAATCCTGTATACGCCCACAGACGCCAGCACTGCTGTGTCGGAAGTAGAACTCCGACTCAGTGAGTTTGAATTCAAGCCGCTCAAAACCAGAATCATCGCCTCTGCTTTCCACAAGTCTGCCGCTGACTCCGCCATCTTCGCTTCACAAATCGTCAAGGAAACTCCCACGCCCAGAAAGCCCTCCATCACTTCCAGGAAAATCCTCCAGCACACTAAGAAGGAGCCCCAGACTGAAAAGCCGAAGAAACTGCCAGAACTGCAAAAGACGCAGGCAGTGGAGCTGACGGAAGCTGCTACCAACGCACTGGACCGCACTATCGCTGAGCAGCAATTCACCACAGAGTTCCGCTCTTTAGAGGAGTTCGACCGTGAGAAGCAGTTCAAAATGCATCGCTGCATTGGAGACCCTCGAGTGACTGAGGAGTTCGAAGGGAACACGAAGGCTGGCAGAGTGCAGGCCCACCAAGACGAGTTGGAAAGACTCAGAGCAGGCGACTGTGCTCGCACTAGCCCAGTAGTGGACACCGACTTCGTAGTGTCCCAGGCAGACTTCGCGCCTCCACTCGTGCCTACTTGGAACGTGTACTTGAATGACGAAATGGCGCAGAGACAAGCACCGCTGACAGTGTTTGTGAAGGCAGCCACAACTGTGCTGACCCGCCTGCGAGCCAGCAGAAGGTTGGCGAAGTTGAAGGCGAGACTGGTGGAGTTCAACGTGACGAGCCGGGAAGAAGCGAAAAGGTTTGTGAGGCAGGACTGGAAGCAAGCGGAACTGAAGGGAATTGATAAGAACAGTCTGCCGCCCTTTGAGTTCACTCTGGAGGGAGGTGACCTGCGCATCCTGCAGTTCCCAGAACAGTTCGACTCCCTAATAGAAGAACTCAAGCAGCCTGTGGAAGTGAACCCGGTGCTGCGCTTTGACGACCTGTTGGAGTTCCAGGAGTTGGAGGCGCAGGACTTCGAACTTGCCGCCTACCCGGACTTCTCAGTGCCTGTGGCCTCTCACTACCTGCCTCCTGAGCGGGATCGGGAGTACCGCAGAGGTGCTGAGGAGGAATACGCAGTTGTCCTGCCCAAAGGCGATGCATTTGGTCAAGAGATCTCACTGGCACTATCCCCGGCAGTGGGTAAGCCTCAGTCTATTGACGCAGTGGCACTGGTGCGGCCCCACGCCTCTCTACGAGTCTTCGTTCCCTTGCAGTCCTACACCGAGACTGACCCTGAAGACACTCTCCGTCCCTCACTCGTGCTTCGGCCTCAATACCCCCACAGCACAGCTTTAGTGCCTGCACAAGACTTGGGCCTGAGCGCCTCCTTCCGCCCCAAACGCGAGTTCCAGCCGCTGCTCTCTCTCCCTCGCATGTCCCAAGCCTACCCCTCAGATGTGCTCAGTGACTCGGACTCGGAGTCGGAAAGCACCTTCGCTCTCCCTGCAGGTCAGCTAGAGACCTACTTAGCCACGTTTGAGGGCGACGATGAAGCAGTTAAGAAGCTAACGGATCTACACAATGTAGGTCTACGCACCCGAGAAAGCCACGACTCCACTCGTCTCAACCAGAGATTAGACGCTGCGACTATGCTGGCTACTCGTCTGACTGAAGCTAACAAGCTCGTGAAGCCTCCGAGCGCTCGCGTGGCGCTAAACTAGGCATTATTAAGATGTCAGAGTCGCGGACAACGCTGCGCAAGGCTTTCCACCAGCTCCGCAGCCTGCTCACTCGCGCCGCGCAGTCTCCAGAGCGCCTCAGTTCTGCTATAGTGAGTCACTTGTGTGAGGTGCGCGCCCTGAGACGCTGGAATGAGGGCGAAGTGCGCGCTTACCACCTGGCCCGCAGACAGGGACTGAACATGCAGGAAGCCACACACGCAGCCCTGCTCGCCACTCAACTGGAAGTGCACTCCTTAGCAGACCTACTCAACCGGCTGCACGTGGAGAAACCGCGCTGTCACAGTCCCAACGCAGGAGTGCACAAGCGGCACAAGCCTGCATGTCCTTTGCCGTAATACCTAGCTGGTCTTGCTCTCTGCAGGCTCGGCCTCTTTCTTCTCTTCTGCGGGCTTGTCTTCGACGACTGGAGCAGGGGGAGGCAAAGGGTCAGCCTCGCGCTTCGAGTCAGGCATGAGCCAAGGCTTGGTAGAGCTGAAAGCCACCGGCGGACTGGAGGCTCTGGCCCGCGCCTGTTCCTCCTGCAACACTCTGAGTCCTTCCTTCAGCGCCTGCGTCTTGCCCTCGAACTCCCAAAACCCACCATTCAGTGCAAAGCCCAGCGCACTCATCAGAGTCTCCACTCCCTGCACCAGTCCCACCTCATTCTTGTACTTGGGTGTTGTTACATTGATCCGAGCCAATGCTTTGTCTAGGGGAGTCACTTCGATTTTCTGCAACCACATCTGCATACCGCTTACCACGAGTGAACCCAACACCTTCACTCGCTGTTCCTGTGGACAGACAGCGATATAACTTGCAATTGCACGGTGCACAGCGTAGGCGTCGAAGGCAGGCTCGGAGAGGGGCTCAGGTGGAGCCTCCACACTCTTTTGGAGAGCAGCTAGTTGGGTGGAGATTGAAGAAACGGTGGCTGTGAGGCGGGTTTGTCCGTCCTTCAGTGTGTCAATGGTTTCTTTGTACTCTTCTGCAGGTTCAAAGGCCACAGGGGCGGTTTCTATGCGGGCGCCAGGGGCGTTGGGGTCTAGCTCCTGCTCCCTTTTCTTCTTCTTAGGCGGATCCGACGCACTGAAGAACAGCGCAGACGTGAGAGCGCCCAGCAGTCCCGCCCCCACCAGTCCATAGATTCCAAAGCCGCCAGCCTTGCTGGGCACTTCCTGTTTCTGCACAGGCGCTGCAGCGGGCTGTCCGGCTGTGTCCATCTCGAAGAACTGCGCCAGGTCGTCTTCCTTCTTCGAACTGGTGCGCTTGAGCGCTTCCTCCAGGTCGGCTGGACTCAGCTTGCCTCGCAGGAACTCGACTTTCTGGGCCTGAGACCAGGTGGCGACTAAGGAAACAGTACTGCGAGGGTTGGAGAGGAAAGCCAGGGCGCGCTTGATCTCCAACTCACCCATGGCGGAATAGTGGATACTAGAGGTGGAGGAAAGGCATAGAAGCTAGCAGATACAGAGTGGATAACGCATAGTGACAGGATAAATGGAGGCAGCGCTGTCCTGTGCTGAGCAGCCCTCGAAGGACACACTGCTTCTGACCCCGCGTCCTCTCACCGACCGCAAGGCTCAGGAGCTGTGCGCCTATATCGACACACTCGAGGCTTCAGACCAGTGGAAAAGCTGCTTCCAGCGGCCCACAGTGCGTCTAGAAGCACTCAAAGTACCTTCCACACAGCGCACCAAACTAAGCTCCGAAGTGCCGGCCTTCCGAATTAACATCAACTTTGAAGGCGCTTTAGACCCGATGTTCGTCTTTCGCATGTATATGGACCCGCAGCTGCGATGTCAGTGGGATGAACGAGTGGTCGCCATGACGCTGCGGCCTGAAGGGGAGGACTTCCTCTTTCACCAGCAGTTCCTGTTCAATAGGCCCCTGGCGGACAGAGACTTTGTCACGAAGCTGCACTTGGTGCCTGTGGAGGGTGGCTTCAAGGCGCTATTTTACTCTGTGAAGCACAGGGAGTTCGGGGAGAAGTCGGGAGTGGAGAGGAGCAAGGTGCACATAGGGATGTACCGGTTTCAACAGCGAGGACAGGTGACAACGATGGATATCGTGCAGCAGGTGGACATGCACTTCAGCTTACTGCGTGTGCAGCAGCTAGTGCCCCTCTTCCTCATCGACTGGGCAGCGCGCTTCCGTGAGGAGTGTCTCAAGCGCGCCCGCTGCTAGTAATAGCGAACGAGCTAATGGACCTGACCTACATTCTCTGCAAAGACGCACAGCGTATCAAGCAGGCCGAGGCCCTGGGCTACGACCAGGATGCGATGTTTCTCCTCTGTGAAGACCTCTTCAAAGCCTCTGATGAGCTCAACCTGTCCAACAAGGACTTCGCACAAATCTTCTACCGTCTCAGAGACGTGCAGGACCGTGCTTTGGGCAGACAACTGGAGCCGGACTTGGTACTCTATGAAAACTCTCCGCAGTTGCCGACACGCCTGGCAGTGGAGGACAAGCGAGCTCAGCACACGACTTGCTTCACGGTGGTGCAGACGCAGAGAGGGGAGGTGCAGGTCAAGTGTGAGAGCTGTCAGGAGGACATGCTGCGCAGTGCTGCGAAGACGCATGTAGCTCAGCGCCATCTCTAGTGATTCCTAGCATGCTGTTTGTTCTACCGCCATTGATCCATTTAGGATTAATTAACCAATGGCGCGGAAAAACATGTTCTGTGATCTCTGAGGCCAAGAAGCCAGTGCTTGGACTATCAATTTCGCAGAAGGTCAAGGCCACATACTCAGTTTCATTGCCAAATGCGGAACAACATTCAAGACATCAGCCTACGACTTCCTCAAACAGGCAAGCGACTACCCTGAGCACCAAGCCAGAAGGTTAGTTACGAGCGAATGAAAATTCACTGGGTTCTATGAAGGAAAGATGTGGAAAAAGCCGCAATGACGCATACATCAAGCTTGAAGCGGTGCAGGCTGAAGTTATGAAGGTGATTAATCGGTACTTCAACGAACAGCATTTAAGAGTGGCACAGCGCTCTGAGCAAGTCGGCGAAGTGTTAAGAACGATGAGTCTAGACTTGGAGCGCTATCTGTCAGATCAGAGTTATGTGCTCACTCAAAACTCGAAGTCCCTTCCTCATGGTGCGTTGTTTAAAGTGGTCGCGGAGGACTCCTCTATGTCGATTGTCCAAATTGTCATGGGAGCTTCGCACTGTTACCTGTTGATGAGAACGTCCCACAGGCATTGCACATGATTAATTTCATCCATTAACTCGGCTTATAATATTCCTCATGGACAATAACTTGCTCTGCGACCAGTGCGGACAATCTTCAGTGTGGAGGCCTATGACTTCATCGAGCGAGATGCAGATGTTCCTGTGTATAAAGAGAACGATCACAATGAGCAAATATCAGGCCACGCTCACGATTTTGCAAGAGAGATGTGAGAGGAACCGAAATGAAGCCCATAGCAGACTTCATAGAGCTAAGGAAGCGCTGCTGACGGTAGTGGAAAGAAGCTTGCTAGAGTTGCACAGGACTGTGGAAACCCGCTCTGAACAAATAATGAGCGAACTCAGGACTTACTTGAAGAGATATATGTCCGACAAGAGTTACACGTTAGAAGCCCTCCAACCGCCTGCTTCTGGAGCTTTATTCAGAGTGGCTGTGGGGGACAGTGTATTTGTACTGGTGCAGACAGTGCTGAAGAACTGTATACTGCTACCTGAGGAAGCAGGTACTGAATAAAATTGATGTCGAAGGCTACAGCTGACTTAGCAAAGGCAATCTGTGCCTATGCAAACTGCCAAGCAGAGCTTCACAGTCAAATGAGGGACTGCTGCACAGACCCAGAACAGCGCAAGCAAGGAGGGCGTCTCTCTCAAGTCTCTCAGGGAACTCAAGCGTTGCTGGGTCTGGCTGCGGTGGTTGGAAGTGCACCGCACAGACATCCGGCTGCAACTGGGCACAGCACTTTCTCACTTCAGAAGACAAGATAGAGCTGATCTGTAGATTTCTCTTTTCTACTATGCACTTACAATATGGGAGGCCGCTCGGCGGACTTGTTCAAAGCAATGGAAGAAATCATACTATGCTTCTGTAGAGGTGTAGGGGCAGATCTCCCTAGCAGCTGCATACTGCCCTGAATAGAACGCAGAGGAGAACTGGGCTTCGGCACGTATCATCCCTCGCTTAGGACTTGCCTTAATGGGACTAACAACGGAAGTGGCGGATCTGTGGCAGAGGAATTGGCGAGTACTTGAGACCAACTGAGTCTAGAAGTTCTTCCTAATGGTAATTAAGTGGCTGGAGACTGCTAATAGTCAAAATGTCCCAGAAGAACCTCTACTGCGACATCTGCGGAGACCCAGCCTCCGCCTTCGCCCTGCAGCCCGCCAAAGTTCGTGCCTGTCCCAAGCACGCCTCCAACCTAATGGACAAAAACTCCTCCGTCTTTACCATCGACGCTTTCCCCTTCATCGAGCGTCCCGAGGATTACCTGGACTATGTGGCCAGACGAGACTTCGCCACTAGATGCCAGGCCAACATCACTGACTTCAAGGAAAGAAGTGAGAGGAACCGGGCGGAAGCGCACTCTCGCTTGCAGAGGGAAAAAGAGGCGATGGTGTTTGTGGTGGAAAGGAGCTTTAAGGAGATGGGAATGAGCGTAGAGCAGCGATACGAGGAAATCAAGACGGAATTGAGTGCACTGAATAGTAGCCTGGGGAAGTATTTAGCAGACAAGAACTACGCATTGTCACCGGATCTGACGGCCCTGGGCGGGCCAACAGCTCCAAGTGCGCTGTTTAAAGTGGCAATGGGAGACTGTTCTTTCCTGCTGGCGAAGACTTTGATGGAGCATTGTGCGCTGCTGCCGCCCTACAAAGGCCTTCCTAGGGCGGAAATGGGGGAAATGCTGCTCGAAAAGGCGAAGGACATGGAAGCGCATTTAGCTGAGGAAATAAGTGTGTATGCGTTGGAAATGGGGGGCACAGGGCCTACCCACCACTTCAAGGCTGCGGCAGACAGGAGGAGGAAACAAGTGGCCAAGGGCCTGCTACTTGTATTGCCCTCCACTGCCACTGACCAGCAGAAACGAGGAAGTGCAGAGTCGCACATACAAGCGTGGAGAACTGCAAAGGAAAGCGGGAACTCTGACAAAGCACTAAAGAAGCTTATGCGGGGCTGGATCTTGCTGCAACAGTGGGGACTTGAGACCTCAGACCTGACTAGGGAGCTGAGTATGGCCTATCTTCACTTTGAGCCTAAAAGTGAGGGAGTCGCTATCCTGAATCGCGAGCTGTTATTTTGTTCGAAGCGCTATTTGTACGTATGCGCCAATGTGGTGGAAATGTACCATCAAGCGGGCGACTGGCAGGAATGCGCTGAACTAGCGGAGAAAACACTACTGGCCTCAGACAATGAAGACTCATTTGAGCAGTTTCGAGCCCTCTACTACTTCGCAAGTTCCCGCTACCAACTCATAGCCAGTCAAGGAGTCGACAGTGTGAAGAAGTGGACAAGTCAAGTAGCAGCGCACAGCCCTGCAAGTCAGTGTGTGCTGCTGCTAATCCACGCAGCCACCCGGAGAATGGAAGGAAGTGGAGAGGAAGCAGTGGGACTGTACGAGGAAGCTCTACAGGCCTCGCACTCCCTACTTCCCAACCACTATCTCGTAGTGGATTCCTGGTATTCGCTAGGAGTGCTCTATGGAAAGATGCAAAAGCGCAAAAAGGCGGAAATCGCATACACTCAGGCAATTAACGTTTATTCTATCAATTTCCCTCGCTGCATGGCCTACGCTAACTGTCTTCGCAGCCTTGCAATCCTGTACAAATCGATGAATCAGCTAAAAGCTTCGGAAGACGCATACATGCAGGCACTGGATCTGCTCTCTATTAACTTCCCCGGCTCGAACCACTACCTCGTCTGTTTCAGGGAACTCACAGCTCTGTACAAGTCTACAAATAACCCTGAAAAGATGGCATTTCTCTCACAAACGACCTTCGAGACCCTTTCTGTGCACTTCCCACAGTCTCTGGAGTTGGCTGACTCTGTGAAGCACTCCGCAAGTGCGCAGCACACCCAGGGTCTGCATGAGCGCGCGAAGACTGGCTACTTGCAGGCCATTAGCCTGTACTCCACCCACGTTCCTCCGTCCCTGAACCATGCGGACTGCTTGTACAGTCTGGGTGAACTGTACAAAGCTATGGGACAGCGTGCAGAACAAGAAAGTGCCTATCTGCAGGCGATTAGCATTTACTCTGCCCATTTTCCTCAGTCCCGGAACTATGCTGACTGTCTGAACTGCTTGGCTGCTCTGTATATGTCTCTGAACCAGTACACGCCAGCGAAGACTTACTACTTGCAAGCAATTGACGTCTATTCAGAAAACTCCCCTCATTCCCCGATACCCATAGACTGTCTGCACAGCCTTGCCGATCTATACATGCGCACAAACAGGGTAGAGAAAGCGGAAGCTATCTACTTGCAGGCCGTTCGCATCCTTTCAGTCGACTTTCCGTGTTCTCTGGAGCACGCGCAATGCTTGATGAGCCTGGGGCACATGTACTACTCGGCTGATCGATATAGAGATGCGGAAACTTACTTCTTGCAGGCTCACAGCATCTTCTCCACCAATATCCCGCACTCTCTGGATTTCGCTATCTGTCTGCAGCCCCTGGCCAAACTGTACGCACTTCGGAAGGAACCTCAAAGGTCTGAAGCCACGTACTTGCAGGCTACGACTATTCTTGCCACTCATTACCCTGAGTCTCTGTACTACCCTGTATGTCTCAACAACTTGGCCGAGCAGTACAGATCCATGGATTTATTCGAAAAGGCGGAGACCACCTTCTCCCAGGCGCACCGCCTGTTCTCAGTCCGCTTCCCTGAGTCTCTGGAGTTCGCTGTAAGTCTCAGCAACTTGGTAATTCTGCTGTACTCCACTAGTCAATACCAAGTTGCGGAAACTCACTATAAGCGCACTATGGCTATCTTCTCGGCCCATTACCCCCAGTCGTCGCAATTCGCTAGTTTTCTGCGTAACCTCGCGAGACAGCACGTGGGGATGGAAAACATGGAAATTGCGGAAAAACACTATTTACACGCCATTAGCATCTTCTCTGCCAATTTTCCTGTGTCCTTGGAGTACGCCACATGTCTCAACGACATAGGCCACCTGTACTACTCCACCAGTGAGTTCAAGGCAGCGGAAGCATTCTACTTGAAGGCAATAGACATTTGCTCCACACGCTACTCTCAATGTTTGCTGCTAGCGAACTGTTACAACAACTTAGCGCTCCTGCTCTTCATAACCGCACGATACAGTAAGGCTGAAACCCACTTCATGCAAGCCGTCGGCATATTCTCCGTCCACTTCCCTGACTCTCTGGACTTCGCTGACTGTCTGCAGAACCTAGGAAGACTGTGCGAGTCCCTGAAGTTGCTGGACAAAACGCAAACTTACTACTTGCAGGCCATTGAGATCTATTCCGCACATTCTCCGCTATCCCTACCCTACGCCATGTGCCTATACAACCTCGGCTATCTACAAGCGAACAGAGGACAGAGGACTATGGCGATCCGCAGCTTCGAGGCAGCCCTGAAAGTGTATACACATAATAAGGCTCAAGAAGACGTGGCTGCTTGCAGGTCATTTCTCAAGCAACTACGCAGAAAATAGCCTAGTTAAGGATCCATTATATGGAAAGAATGAGTACTTCTTAGCTGAGTAATCAGTAATGAGGGACTTATCCAGTGCAAATAGATGCCTTAGATTAGTGGAAGTTATAGGAAATTTCAATATTTGGCAAATAACAATGATCTCGAATATGCGGAAGCGCTAGTAGGATAGGAACGGCATCTATCTAGTATAAAGAAATATACTTGACTTTGGCTTAATCTACCGAATCTTACATTCCCCTTTCCTCATCCATGATCCAAGTCCTTCAGCATATGTTTCTGACTCCAATACCTTAAGTCTCATTGTCGCCTTTGCTTTCCCTTAAACTGCGGAACTACTAGACTTCTCAAACTCAAAATTGTGCGTCAATCCACTATAGACAGGTCCGCATAGTGTATACGTAAACTAAGCGATGGATAATATAGACAAACCCATGACTCAGGAAAAGCTCAAGTGTGATAATTGCGACCAAGAAGCAGCAGTCTTCGCTTTGCAGGCGGCTTTGAAGGTGAAGGCCTGCTCAGTCCACGCAGTCGACCTTAGAAAGCATTCTTATTCTTTCAGTATTGTATAATGTTGGTAGTGTGCAAAAAAGTCATCTGTCTTCATCATTTCAAAGTCTGACTTTATTGCAAGATGCACTTTCACCGCTCTCAAGGAAAGGTGTGAAAACGACAGAAAGGAAGTGCACAGTTGCCTGAAGTCAGCAACAAGCAGTAGAAAGGAGCTTTCAAGAGTTGGGGAGTGGAACTGCGCTTTCAACAAGTCGAGGAAGAACTAATGGACTTAGAGAGATTTGCAAAGGGGAAGTATGCGCTTAGCTCTTCACTTGAGTCTTCCAATCTACTCCTACGGGGGTTTGTTTAAAGTGGCTGTAGGAGACTGTTCACTACTGATAGTCAAGAATGTGCTGGAAGGTTTTTGTTGCTGCCCGAGGAGGCTGGCTTTGGCGGATAGACACAGCGCAGAAGTTTATGGCGAAGGCTCTGACCTTAACGGAGAGAGCGGATTTAGCGGAGGAAGTGAGTGCCTATGTACAGGAACTCGGCTGCAAGGACTCCAACTCCGACTTGAAGAAAGTAGCTAACAAGGTGAAGAGTGATCAAGAAATTGCTGCGAGCGACTCCTTGGGATGATACAGAGTAACGGCTCCGAGAGGTAGACTGTTGTAGGAGTGTAAAGAAGTTGTGGGCCTGGGCCGATGTCTATGATATTTCTCACATTCATAGGCATTCTCCTTCATCGAAGCCAATACACCAAAAGTTGCACATCAGCACTACCAAATTTGCTTGGAATGAGACATAGTCGAGCTGGGTGGATTTCCAATATCTTCCCTTTGGCTATACGCACAAACCTGCAATATGCAATGGTACGTGCGAAGAACGGCTATGATTAGTCTCAGAAGTAGGGTGTAAGTAGCAAGGCTTATAGGATGAAGTGCGCATTTTCTGCTTTGCTATGTAAGTTACTTCTCTCTGGTAATTTGCAGTCTGTCTGCACTATTCCCAGCCTACATACAGAGAAGTCCTGGGGCCGTATTTCTATGGCTGGGCGATAATTCAGACTTCGAATGTCTGAAAGTAACCTCCTGTGCGACCAGTGCGGTCAAGAAGCAGCAGTTTTCTCTCTGCAGCCGCCCTTCAAGGTCAAGGCTTGCAGGACGCACGCAGTGCACCTGATGGAAAAGCACTTCTCAGTCTTCAGCATTGCCGCTTACAACTTCATCGAGTGCGCAGAGGACTACGCTGAGTACGAAGCGAGAACCGACATAGTGAGCCAGTGCCAACTCACTCTTTCAACTCTGCAGCAAAGGAACGAAAGCAGCCGAACTCAAGCTCACAGTCGTCTGCAGTCCGTCCAGAAGACAGTGCAAGAGACAGTGGAAAGGAGCTTTCAAGAGCTGGGGAGGAAAGTGGACCTGCGCTTTGAACTGGTCCAGGCAGAGTTAAAGACACTGAGTGAGAGTTTAGAGAAGTACAAGTCCGATAAGGTCTGCACACTGAGTCCTGCGCTCAAAGCACTTCAGTGCACTTGTCCAGGGGATTTGTTCAAAGTGGCTGTGGGGGACAACTCACTGTTACTAGTGAAGAATGTGTTGGAAGGCTGTTTGTTGCTGCCTGAGGAAGCTGGCCTTCCGCGGACAGACACCGCGGATAAGTTGATGGCGAAGGCTCTAACCTTAACAGAGAGAGCGGACTTAGCGGAGGAAGTGAGTGCCTATGCACTGGAACTCGGCTGTAAGGACTCCAACTCCGACTTGAAGAAAGCAGCTAATCAGATGAGAAGGAAAGCGGCGAAGGAAATGCTGCGCACACTGCCCTTGAATTTCACAGAGGAGTACAAGCGCACAGTGGCGGAGCTGTACCGACAGGCTGGGGAGCAGGCGCGAGCGAAGGGCGACTATGCGCGGTCCTTAAAGAAGTTAGAGCGCGGCTCGAGTCTGCTGCAGCAATGGGGACTGGACAGTCCGGAAACGAGCCTAGCGCTGTGCAAAGTCCTTGCGCACTTCGGAAAGCGACAGGAACCTTGCGAGATATTGAGACTGGAACTGCAGCGCAGTCTCTCCTCAGATCAGTCTCTACGTCTGTACAACGGATTGATAGAAATTCACCATCTCGCAGGACAGCTAAAGGAAGTGACGGAAGTAGCAGAGCAGGCACTCAAATCCTCTGTCGGATGTTCCAACTCCTTTGAGCAACTCAAAGTGCTGTACTTCCTTGCTGACTCTCTTTCCGAGCTTAAAAACGTCGACAAAGGTTTGGAGTTAGTGAACTACTGGACACATCTGATAGTGGCGGAGACTGAGGAAAGCAAATTCGCTCTACAGTTTGTCTGCGCAGAGAAGGAACTGGGCCAAGGGAACAAAGAGGAAGCTGCGAGGCTGTACGAAGAAGGACTACAGGGCTTTGAACTGCTACACCCAGACGACTACCTCACTCTCAACTCTCGGCACCGACTCGCCTCAATCTACGAGGGCCTGCAGCTGTTGGAGAGAGCTGCATCCCACTTGGATAGGAATTTTCGCTGTTACTCACTCCACTTCCCGCAATCAGTCATGTTCACTTTCTGTCTGCAGAGCCTAGCTAGACTGTACGCACTTCGGAAGGAACCTCAAAGATCTGAAGCCACATACTTGCAGGCTACGATGGTTCTTGCCACTCATTACCCTGAGTCTCTGCACTACCCTGTTTGTCTCAGCAACTTGGCCGAGCAGTACACGTCCATGAATTTATTCGAAAAGGCGGAAACGACCTTCTCCCAGGCGCACCGTCTGTTCTCAGTCCGCTTCCCTGAGTGCCAGGAGTTTGCTGAGAGTCTTAGCAACCTGGTAATTCTGCTGTACTCCACTAGTCAATACCAAGCTGCGGAAACTCACTATAAGCGCGCTATGGCTATCTACTCGGCCCATTACCCGCAGTCGTCGCAATTCGCTACTTCTCTGCATAGGATTGGGAGACTGCACCAGGGGATGGAAAACATGGAAATTGCGAAAAAGCACTATTTACACGCCAATCGCATCTTCTCTGCCCATTTTCCCGTGTCTTTGGAGTATGCCACATGTCTCGTTAACCTAGGCTTCCTGCTCTACTCCACCAGTGAGTTCAAGGCAGCGGAACCATGCTATTTGAAGGCAATAGACATTTGCTCCGCCCACTACCCTCACTCTATGGAGTTAGCGAACTGTTTCACCAACCTAGCGCTCCTGTGCTGCATAACTACCCGCAACAGTAAGGCTGAAACCCACTACTTGCAGGCAGTCCGCATATTCTCCGTCCACTTCCCTGACTCTTATAACTTCGCCAGCTGTCTGCAGAACCTAGGAAAACTGTACGAATCTCTAAATCAGCTGGATAAAACGCAAACTTACTACTCGCAAGCCATTGAGATCTATTCCGCACATTTCCCGCTTTCCTCGCCCTACGCCATTTGCCTCTTCAACCTCGGCTTTGTGCAAGCGAACGTGGGGAAAAGGACTATGGCGGTCCACAACGTTGAAGCAGCCCTGAAAGTGTTTACCCATAATAAGGAGCAGGAAGATGTGGTTGCTTGCAAGACACTTCTCAAGCAACTACGCAGGAAATAGCATAGTTAAGGATCCATTATATGGAAAGAATGAGTACTTCTTAACTGAGTAATCAGTAATGAGGGACTGCCTGCACTTATCCAGTTCAAATAGCGGAAGTTATAGGGAGTTTCATACCTAGAACTCTCGAAGAATGAATGCAATTTCAATATTTGGGCGATAACAAGGATCTCAAATATGCAGAAGTGCTAGTAAAATAGGAACGGCATCTATCGAGTATAAAGACATATACTTTACTTTGGCTTAATCTACCGATTCTTAGTTCTGTGGGGATATATTTCCTGATAATTCCAGCTGCATGTTTCTGACTCCATGACCTCAAAGTCTGTATGTGGTCTCTGAACTGCGGAACTACTAAACCTCTCAAACATAAAATTGTGCGTCAAGCCGCTATAGACAGTTCCGCACAGTGTATACGTAAAACTAAGCGATGGATAATATAGACATACCAAAGCATTCTTATTCTTTCTGTATGTAATGTTGGTAGTGCGCAAAAGCATTAATCTGTCTTCATCATTTCAAAGTCTGGCTTCATTGCAAGAAACACGTTCACTACTTTCAAGGAAAGGTGTGAAAACGACAGAAAGGAAGCGCACAGTCGCCTGAAGTCAGCCGAGAAGCAGTGGAAAGGAGCTTTCAAGAGCTGGGAAGGAAAGGGGAACTGCGCTTTAAACAGGTCGAGGAAGAACTAATGGTCCTGAGTCTGGACTCGGAGAGATTGCTGAGGGGAAGTATGCGCAATAGTCCTTCACTCAAGTCTCTCCAATCTTCTCATGCGCGGGCTTTGTATAGAGTGGCTGTAGGGGACAACTCACTGTTACTAGTGAAGAATGTGTTGGAAGGCTGTTTGTTGCTACCTGAGGAAGCTGGCCTTCCGCGGACAGACACCGCGGATAAGTTGATGGCGAAGGCTCTAACCTTTACAGAAAGCGCGGACTTAGCTGAGGAAGTGAGTGCCTATGCACTGGAACTCGGCTGTAAGGACTCCAACTCCGACTTGAAGAAAGCAGCTAATCAGATGAGAAGGAAATGCTGCGCACACTGCCCTTGAATTTCACAGAGGAGTACAAGCGCACAGTGGTGGAGCTGTACCGACAGGCTGGGGAGCAGGCGCGAGCGAAGGTGGACTATACGCGGTCCTTAAAGAAGTTAGAGCGCGGCTCGAGTCTGCTGCAGCAATGGGGACTGGACAGTCCGGAAATGCGTCTGATGCTTGGTGCTGTACTCACACGCTTTGGAAGTGGTGTTAGAGCTCAATTGTACTGAATCTTGTAAGGTTCTGAGCCTTGGACTGCAGCACTGTACCTCTCCAGCGCAATCTTTGCTCTTGAAAAATGGCTTGGCGGAGGTTTACGCTCGTAGCGTAATGGGAGAACAGACTCTCAACTCAGCACTGCACCTCCTCTTTGAGCTGCTCACAGCTCTGTACTTCTTCATAGACTCTCAGTACAACCTGGGCTATGAGCGTCTAGTGCTTGAGTCACTACGTCGCTGGGTGGTGCGGATCGTGACAGACACGGAAAAAACAAAAGCGTTCTGCAGTTAATACGTGCAGAGAAGAGGGATTTGGAGGGAAATAGTGCAGTGTTACTGTATGAACAGGGAATACATAAATTCTCACTTATCTTTCCCTGAGCCTACCTGACTGCTTATTCTCGCTGCAAACTGGATGCAAAAAGATGTTGATATACAATAATAGAATAGTGATAGGTGTTGTGTGCAGAATTACGCGAGTGGCATCTTAAATCCAATAAAGATAACATAATTCTAATTTTGCTAATCATATCTCTATGAGTCCTTGAAACGGCCTGAAGTGGCTCTAACTCGTACTTGTAGGCATTAAGGACATTCTTTGTCCACTTTCCTCACTCCTTTGACTTCGGCAAGAGTCTGATTTCCCTAGCGAAACTATACAATTCTATGCAACTGCAGGAAAAGGCAGCAATAACTTACTTACGAGCCCTTACCATATGCTCCGTCCACTGCCCTCACTCCGAGGACTACCCAGATTTCGTCAGGAACCTAGCACTCCTGTACCAGTCTAGGGAAACTCAGCAAATTCGAAATAGCTTATGTCCGGTTCTTGTCCGATTGTCTTACTCATACAGGCGGAGGTATTTGCCGAATGGTATGCACCCTAAAGCTATACAAAGAACCCTTCAAGTATCCGCCTCCGCACCACCACTCCAAGACCTGTAGAAGGAAGACTAACTAAGTCTTCTACACCTCTATTGCACTCCACACTGCTTGCCTTACGACAGCACAGTGCATTCTCATACATGCTGCACTTCATTAGGCCGAATTCGTGCATATGGAAGCGATTTTACGCATTGACATTCTATAGGAAGTCTGCATTCCGCTAGTAAGCAGTTTTGAATTCTGTCCAATTCGCGCATTCTGAGACTTTAAACCCCTTATTTCCCTTTCATTTCCTCAAGAAAGCCTAATTAATGAGAGGAAATACACTAATTTGACACCGCTAATGATAGTTTAGTATGTAGATAGAGGAAAATTAAGGTAAATAGGCGGCTTTCACATACATTTCCTATCAGATTCACCTTTCGCCACTCAACCGCTAATGGGAATATGACCAACACATGAATAAATTAGCGATTTCCCCCTAGAATAGCGTTTTTGCAGCTATTCCTCACTCCTACCTCTCAAAAGAACGCGAAAAGCCCTGTTGCAATTTTCCTAATTATACTCAATCCTCAACTCTACAAAATACCCTTCCTATAGTCACTCCCTTCCCTATTGCCCTGTTTAAAGCCCGCGCAGTCGCCTTCTTTCTCATCTGCAAAGCTTGTAATTGCATACTTAAACGACATGTTTAAAGAATCCAAGACTGTGGAGAACAGCGAGCCCTCCCCCGACTATATGGACGTTTGGCACGGAGCTTTGCCTTCCGCAGGGGAAGTACTGCTATTACCAACAGAGCACGCCTACAAGTACAGGGCAGTGTGGCAGAGGGCGCTGGCGAAGATCAATGCCAGGAGGTCTGTTTCCAGTGTGGGCAAGGAAATCCAGCTCTTTGGCTCCAATACGCTGGGAGATGACAAGAGCGCGGACCGGACGAGGGCTGAAGACATCGTAAAAAGAGTACATTCGCAGACATTCGTACCGGTCGACAACCAACACCCGTCCTTTTACCTATTTCGCCCCAATACTCCTTTCCGCGTCTTCTGGTCCCTCCTCTACTTCGTTCTTATGGTCTATACAGCCCTTCTGATGCCCTTCCGCCTGTCTTTCTACGACGACAACGGCACTGACGAGTGGTTTATCTTGGAAGTCGTCGTAAACTGCCTCTTCTTCCTCGATATCCTATTGACCCTCAACACTGGCTTCTACGACTCAGAAGGCACTCTCATAATGCAGCGAAAAGCCATCATTCGGAACTACCTCCGGACCTGGCTAATAGTCGATTTAGTCGCTTGTGTGCCTTTTTCGGCTATTTTCTCTTCAACTGACCACAATTCCATGTCCGGGTTTCTCCGCTTTATTCGCTTGGCGCGGCTGTATCGGTTGTTGCGCCTGGCCAGGGTGTTTAGTGTGATGAGTCCGAACTCCCACTCTCGGGCTTTGGAGTATTTGCATGAGTTGGTGGCGTTTAAGCTGGGCTCGGTAAGGACTTTACTGGTCATTATGACATTTGTGCTCGCCCTGCACCTAATGGCTTGCCTTTGGTTCTACGTCACAGTGCTGGAGTCCCCCAGCATCAACACCTGGGTAATCGCCCGCAACCTCCAAGACAGCTCCGTGCAAGACCAGTACATCAACTCCCTTTACTGGGCAATGACTACCCTGGCCACAGTGGGCTACGGCGACATATCGCCCATTTCCTCCATAGAGAAACTAGTTGCGATGGTTTGGATGCTGTTCGGAGTCTGTTTCTTTTCATTTGCAGTTAGTTACCTGACCAACCTCATCAACAGTCTCAATATAAAGGATTCAGTGCTCAATGAAAAGCTGGCTGCCATTGATGAATTCGCGGAAGAGGCGAAATTGGCCAAGGATTTGAGGTTCCGCCTGCGACATGCGATTCGCTTTTCCACGCTGCATACAGGCTTTTCAGGGCAGGTGAAGAGGACGCTGTTCAATGAACTGCCCAGGCCGCTGAGGTTTGAAATTGCGATGTCGATGCACCATGGAGCGGTCAAGGAAATCCCCTTTTTCTCGGAAAGAGACCAAGCCTTCGTGGCCTCCGTAGCGCCTTTACTGAGCGGTCTGCAGGTAGAGGGCCAAACCCCCATCTACCAAGAAGAGGACTACGCTGACGAAATTTACTTCATCTGGAAGGGCGGCTGCGCGGTTATGTATGAAGAACTGGTCATGAGTAAGCTACACAAGGGCGCGTACTTCGGGGAAATAGAGGTCATTTTAGCGATTTCCAGGAAAAGTACAGTGCAGACGATTATGAGAACGGATCTCTTATTTCTGGGTAAAAAGGCATTAAATCTGATTCAAACGGACTTTTTAGCGATATATGAAGAATTACGGGAAATCGCCAAATTGCGGGATCGATTATTCGAAAAGGCGAAAATTCGCTTCCAAGCCCTGTTCTCAAGTCGCCAAAGGCAAAGCAGTCCTCTCCGCAAAAGGAAGAAATCCACACTAATGGGCCCTGTCAAGGTTGCTAGTCTGAGCCTGGAAGACCGAGTGGGGCTGCTGGAGGCCACTATGGACCAGGTCAAGAAAATGATCACTGTCATGTATGAGGACCATCAGACCTCTAAAGGACTGGGAATGGATAGGGTAGTCCTTGGGACTGAGGGGAAACCGCGGAAAGAGCGAAATTTGACCATTCCTGGGGAAGTTGTCGAGGATGTATGAGGTTCCTTCACTCAGCTATTAACGCTATTCTCATTATTTATACAGTAGAAACAGGACTTCAGCGGGGTTGCAGACAGGGGCAGGCCAGCGGCTCTCTCACCTGGCTCTGATGAAAATGAGTTTAAAACTGCCTTCGAGCAGACCAAAGACAGGTCTAATCCTAAGTAGGCCGTTTCCCACACCGCAAAATGAAATTCCTTCAATATCTCGAAAGACAAAATAACAGCTTCAATGCCCAAAAAAGGGCAATTCAGCTGCGGCGGGAAATCGGTCCTGCAACACAACTCGAGAGAGAAGAATTTGGTCTGTGAAAGTGGAGAGGAAGGAGAGCTGGCTTGCAAATTGGTAGAAATTAAACTAAGCGGAGTTTATTGCCTTTTCCCTGCGCTTCTGGGCGGTTTCCCTTAGCATAGTTTTGACTGGTTCCTGATCAGTTGCCTCAATTGCCTGCTCCAGGGCCGTGCGATCCCCGTCTTCCTGGTATATAGTGACTTAATTGAACCCGCGAAACATCGCCTTTGGCAATCCCTCAGTCTCTTTTCCTCGCGCTTTGCAGGCCTTATAGACCCTCCAAAGCCTGCTTTCGGCCTAGTCAGTAGGGTAAAGGAGGCCTCTGCTCTTGATCTAATCGCTGATATTGGGAGGATGTGGATTGGACGAAGGTCGCGAATGTATAAAGAGACGCTGCAAACTGAGCATTTCCAAGTGCGGAAAGGAGGGAAAACAGGCACATGAGACAGTGGGGGTGCCCCGCAGGGTCCTGTGCAGGATAGGGCGGGCGAACAGCTTTGGGACATATCGGGGAAACTTCGGCAGACGAAAGCCAGAAGTCCACAAGGCACTCTTCAGCGGCGGGCGACCCTCAATCCGAATGCACTGATTCAGCACACACCCGTCCAGGCCTGCACAGGCAGGAAGAAAGGATAAGGCTGCGGAAACTTGTAGGACTGGCGGTCCGGCTGAGACTTCCTCCGGGGTCATCTAGTCTTGGACTTGAGGCTGGGATCGGGAAGGGACTGGGGAAGAGATGGAACATATGGGTTTATTAGGCAGAGCTAATACAGCTATTAAATTGCTGTTTTCTCACAGTTGCCTGCTTTTCTCTGCACTTCGCACACTTTTCGCCAGGATTTCTACCAAATTGCCTGAACTTCTCAGAGTTAGCAGGCTTTTATAGGGTTGACAGCCGCTTTTTGGGGGGTTTTGACTATGACAATACAGATCTATATTAGTCTTTATGCGATTTTACTATTTTTCCCGTTCGTTTCAGCTATTTCCGAATAGGCTGGCGACTTTTTCCTCGACTTTTAGAAATTTGATACTGCCTTCGGCCCAGAAAAGTGCAAAAAATCGGCGAATTGACAGCAATTTGGCAGCAAAAAAACAGCGAAATCGATAGAAAACGAGTTAATTCTCCTATAATATTCAAATAACTTCCATAAAGCCCGTAGGCCAGGGCCAGCTTAAGGACTTGCTTTTATTAAGGTATTATGTGAAAAAAAATTCTCATAATGGGGTTTTGCAGTATGAAAAGCGGAAACTCCAAGGATACTAGACGTATGTCCACGGCTCTAATCGAGTCTAAAACTGGCAGAAATAATGGGATCTCAGGAGAAAGGATGGAGACAGGAAAGACCTGTCGAGGCCACTACGAGGGGAAGAAGGGCTGAATTCATGAGAAGACTCTCTGGTAGTTTGGAAATCCCTACCTCTCCGCTTCCCAGTGTGGATTTCCAGACTTACCCGCAGTACTTGCGGAAAACGTCCCTGGCCTTGGAGTACTCGAAAGAAGAGCTGCTAGGGGCTGTAAGGACCACTCAGGGAGCGTACGGCTCTATCTACCTCTGTAGGAGTGTACAGCTGGGGACTCCTTTCGCCCTAAAGTCGGTCAAAGTGACCAGCGAAAGTCTCCTCAAAATCACGATTTGTGAGTACGAGACCTTGGCAAAACTGCACTACCCTATAGTGAACTAGGCTGGCTCTGCCTACACCTACTTCTGACTTCTTCAATTCACCTTTCTGCATTGACTGTTGCACACAGGTATCCCTGTATGAGACAGTTAATTATTCCTTCAAACTACATGCAATGGCTTACTGCTAGGACCGCTGCAGGCTCTAGGAAATCTCTGCTGGTATGGATCTCTACCATTGAGTTACACCACCCTGGAATAGTGAGTATGTATGCACTTTTCCTGGAGTCGGAGAGTCAGGAAGCCTCTCTTCTAATGGACTTGCTTCCTGGCCAACCACTCAGTCAGCTGCTGAGAGAGAAACACCAGTTCACAGGTGAAACCTACGTAGAAGTGGAAGTCAAGGGAGTGGCGCAGCAGCTCTTTTCAGCCTTACTTTACTTGCACTCTCAGGACTTAGCCCACAGAGACCTGAACCCTGCTAACATCATGTTAGTCGACTCCCAGGCCACTCTCATAGACTTCCAGACCGCCTGTTCCCTCACTCCCCCAGGTCCCCAAGGAGCAACAGGCACTTCCCCCTTCCAAGCCCCGGAGATGTGGGACCCCGCGGGCTACGGAGCCAAGGTGGACGTGTGGTCTTTGGGCCGAGTACTGGAGCGACTGCTACAGTCCTCAGACTCTCCGCCCAGTGCAGATGCCCGAGAACTGCTGGACTGGTGTTTGCAGTCAGACCCAAAGAAGAGATGCTCGGCTGAGCAGGCCTTAGGGTCTAGTTGGCTCCTCTAGCCTCATTAGCACTCCAGTCTCTCTCCAGTCGCATCCAATCCAAAGCCCGAGTTTTCAGAGAGTAGCCTCAAACTTCCATCCAGTCCACCCTTCGAAATGGCTTGCAGTGCCTCCCCTACCTCTGCACTCCTTCCCCTGTCCCTCTCTTTCTACTTGCAGGACGCACTCTGTCTCTGGTCCTGCCCATTCTATCCGCAATTCGAACCTTGCTGACTTCTAGTGGATAATTCTGATATATCGAAGGCACGTGTGAGGCTTATGGCTATAAAGATAAGGGAAAAGTGGATATTCGTTATCAGACTAAATCAGCCTCAGGCTGTATTCGCCGCACCCTGTACTCAGCTCTGCTGTCATAGCCATCTTTTTTGCTTTTTTCCAGCCTGCTTTTTCCCCTTTACAGCCAAATGAAGTCGGTTTCTTCCTATCTCTCTACTGGATTCCTGTCAATAGGTGCTCGGACTAGCGCTTCTAGTCAGGGATTTCGAAATTCGCATAGTTCTATAAGAAAAACACGGTTTCTAGCATTATATCGCCCTTAAATTTTTGGTATTAGCGTTTACCCCGCTTTTAGGGGGATTGAATGCTTTTATTGCAACTTTTCCCTGCATATGCTGCTATTTTGTTAGATTTCGGCTTCAAGTTTACCCAAAAGTTCACATTATCCGCATTTCTTGCAGGATTTTGCATTAGCCAGGAAACTCGGTAAAATTATCTATTATTGAGGAAACTTTCCTTATTTTACTATAATAAAGGCAAATCTTCTTCACTTTTTCAACCTTCAATCAGGTTTACGCTTATTTCTCAGAAAAAGGTATAATTTACTGCGATTTGGTGCCTTTTCTTTGCATTTTCCCCATAAAATATGGAAATTTATGATTTTTAAATTCTATTTTTGCAACTACTTGGCTAAGTTCGCTTGTTTTGCCACTGAAACTCGTAAATTTTGTCGATTTCGAAGTTTCTCTATGAGCTGCGCTCTAAAATATGTGGGCAAAGCAAGCTTATATGGGCAAAATGGCAAAGACATAGGGCGATTTAGGTGACTTGTGGCAAAAAGGCAGCCTATTTAGCCCACATTTTCCTTTATCTCTTATCTTTTCCGCGCACTTAGTCCGATTTACCTGATTTCTCAGAATTAACGATAGAAATGGCGAAGTTTATGCACCATGGAGCAGCTGTAGAGAGAATTTGCCCTTTTTCCTTGCAAGGAGAAGAATTGATTAGGGCGGATTGGGGAAATATCACTTATTTTACTCGATTAACGGACTTTTTATCATATACGAAGTCGAATTATCATTATTTTGCAGTAGAAGCAGCACTTGCAGTTGTTTTCTAGCAACTTCTCCCTACGGGCTTTGGACTTCGCTGAAGATTGCAGGTCCAAATCCTCCAATAGGCCGTTTCTGCCACCGCAAAATTCCTCAAAAAGCGGAATTTCTTCCACTTTTCAGTGGCCGAAATAACAGCTTCAATGTCCAAAACAGGACAATTTAGCTGCGGCGGGAAATTGGTCCTGCAATGAAACTCAGAGAGTGAATTTGGCGCTTGCATATTGAAATAAACCTTAGCATAGCTTTCACAGCTTCCTGATCAGTTTCATCAATTGTCCGCTCCAGGGCCATGCGATCATTGTCTTCCTGGTATAATGTGACTCGGTTTGACCTGCGAAATACCGCATTTGGCAGTCCCTCAGTCTCTTTTCCTCGCCCTTCGAAGGCCTTATAGACCCCTCCAAGGCCTGCTTTCGGCCTAGTCAGTAGGGTAAGGAGGCCTCTAACCCTGATCTAATCGCTGATATTGAGAGGATCAGGACCGGACGAAAGCCGCGAATGCGCAAACAAACGCCTAAAATTGAACACTTCCCAAGTGCGAAAATGAGGGAAAACAGGCACAGGAGACAAAAGGGTGCCCGCAGAGTTCTGCAGAGGGTAGGGCGGACAGTGTTGGACATATCGAAGAGATGGGTCAGGGTGTTAGCTATCCTAGTCAGACGAAGGCCCAAAAAACCCTCTCCAGCAGCGCGAACCTCAACCCAATCGCACTAATTCAGCACAAACTACACTCCAGTGCCTCTTTACCCTGCAGAAGCACAGGCCTACCGACTTTCTCCAGTGTTTTCCCGCCCTTGAGGGAGCAGATGTGCACTACTAGGAATCACTTTCAGGCCAATTAGCCCTGTTTAGGCACTCTTTTTCGCGAATTATTTTTATTTTACCGGAACTTCACAGATTGCTTAGAAGTTGGTGGAATTGTGACGGGTTTATGTATCTGTCTATGTGACTTTCCTTTTTACTCGTGAGGCGATATTTTCCGCCTGATTTTTCCTGCATTTCCTTAGGAAATAGCCGGAAATTCCTTAGTTCTGTCTGTTTCTTTACGAAAAGCCAAAATATATCTCTCCGACTGCTTCATAAGTCTGCCTCTCCCCACCTTTGCAGTAAATCCTTAGCGCAAAACTTGCATTTCTGGCAGATGTCTAATTTAAGGCTCGCGATTTCCCCGTTTTGAAGCGTCGGAATATCCTAAATGTCAGATCTCTGCTGTTTCAATACAAATTTTGGTTTCTTTTCTTGGAAGACAGACATTATTTTGACGATATTTCTCGATTTTCCGAAAATTACGCTTGAATGTCCACCTAAAACTTCAAAATTGGATTGAAACTATCTATTGGGAAGTTTTTTATTAGATATCATCAGGTAAAAAGTCACAATATCCGCCAATTCACGTCTTTTCCGGTCACTTTTCCCTTTTTACACTCAACGAATTCCCCCTTCCCCATTTTTAGTGTATATCTCGAGCACTACCTTCTCAAGCGCTGATTCAAGGCTAATTAGAGTGCTTCGGGACCAAATTTGGCCTTTTGTCCGAGCGAAAATCTATAAAATCGGTCTAGCCATCCCTCCCCCAATTTTCTTCTGTCGTTGCGAAATGAGTCCACTTTTGCGGAAAAAGGACCTTTAGGCCGCGGATAGACAGTTTAAAGGCTTTTGTCGAAATTTTGGGAAGGATGGGTCCTACTGCCATATATCAATGCCTCTTTCTTATGGACAATAGGGTATAATGGCTATATGGTGAAGGGGAAACCGCAGGGCTTGGCGAAGCCGGGAGATAAGTAGTGGAAAGGCCAGTTAATAATTAATGAGATCAGAAGCTAGAAGCAGCTGCCAAGAGGCCACAGCTTTGGCCCAAAGGAAGCAACGAAGGACTGACTTGGCCATACGACTTCCCAGTTACAGTGCACTGCCGGTGTGCAACTTTGCAGCCTTTCCGCAGTACATTTGCTCCGCTTCTGTCACTGAGGAATATGTCCAAGAATCGCTAATAGGGGCGGTAAGGCCTATACAGGGCGCATACGGCTCTGTCTACCTATGTAGAAATCGCATACTTGGCACGTCCTTCGCCACTAAAGTCGTCAAAGTGACGAATGACCTGCTGCTAATAAGCGCTGTTGCCGAATACGAAATTTTGGCCAAGTTGCACCACCCCCATATAGTGCAAGTGCATGCGCTTTTGCTAGAGCCAGCCACTCAAATGGCCTCGCTTCGGATGGACTTTCTGCCTGGAAAGTCCCTGGGACAGCTGATCAACGAGGGACGAAAGTTCACGGGTAAGACTTATGAAGAAATGGAAGTGAAGTGTTTGGCGCGGCAACTTCTATCAGCGCTGGTGTATTTGGACAGTGAAGGCTTAGTACACAGAGATATCAACCCCTCCAACATCCTCCTGACCGACAGCCATGCAACTCTCATCGACTTCCAGACTGTATGTGCTGTATCCCCCTCCAGTCCTCAGGGAGTCACCGGCACTCGCCCCTACCAAGCCCCAGAGATGTGGAAGTCCACCAGCTACGGATGTAAGGCAGATGTGTGGGCTTTAGGACTGGTGCTGGAGCGACTCTTGCGGACTTCAGACCTTCCTATGAGTGCGGAGGCCGGAGAACTGGTGACTTGGTGCAAGGAGTCAGAGCCTGAGGACAGGTGTTCAGCCGCTCAGGCTTTGGAGAGTTTCTGGCTTCAATAGCCCTACAAATATCCTTCCCATAAGCTATAGTCATAATGTGGACTTTGGGAGGAGCAGGCAAATAGGCCTGTGAAGTCGGACAGATTCCGCCTCGAAAACTCCTCTTTGGCTCGATTTTCTCTAAAGACTTCTCTTTTGCCTCTCATTGAAACCACCTTTTAGGGCAGTTACAGCCCGCTCTAGTCCCCCTTGTCCGTGCAAACTCCGCCCCCAGTCAGCCAATTCCCTATGCTGCCAAGCAACAAGGGCGGCCATTTCCCCTTTATTACAATCTCTCTGCACTGCGGAGAGGCCTACGGCTCCGTCTAAAGCTCATTTTACCCACCTGACTGTTTTCATATCTGCGGAAAACACTTAATTTCTATATGAAGCCAAATCGTTCCTTTCTCATACCGAAATCGGATAATTTTGATTTTTAAGTCGTTTGCGGAGCTTTCAACTAGACAATTTAACAATTTTCCATTGATTCTGCAGAGTTTTAAGCCCTTTTAGCAAGCAAAAGTTGAAATAGGGACATTGGACTGCAAAATGGCGCGATTAGGACTGGAAAGGGAGCATTAGTATGGGAATTTGCCATGTATCTGCGAGTAGTAGGCTAATTTCCTTATTTACTACCCATCGCATGGGACTTTTATATGGAAATTCTCTGAATCTGACGAAAAGGACTGATTTTTTTCGCTAAAAATCCAATAAAATCAGAAAACTCAACTAATACCTATATTTCGGCAAAACAGGATGCAAAATACGCTCTTAAGTAGGCTGAAAACAGCCAATATGTGACAAAATCGACATTAGGAGGGAAATATAAACAATTTAAACCGTTTAGAAGCGAAATTAGATAACTTATCTGGTATTTCCTTCCAAATCTCTAGATTAAAGCTGAAAGCCGTCCAAAAGCAGGCCATTTTCTTAGACTTGTCCCTATCCCAGTCCTTACTCTTCCATATTGGAACGATAGCCCCGATCAGCCTAAAAATTCGTCTTTTCGGGTAATTTTCTAATTTTCCTCGGCTTTGGGTGGGTTTGGACTGTAAGTAGACTCGGAAGTAGGGAAATAGGGCGATCTGGGGAAATTGGCGGAATGGAAAGAGGAGATAAGGCCAATTCGTCTCTTCGGGTTTTCCCTTCAACTTGCCAACGTAACCCTGAATTTCCCTGCTTCGCATTCCCCAAAACAGCCCTAGCATATATAACAATCGACGAAAAGCGAGACTATTGCCGTTGACTTTGTTCTAGAAGGACTGATCTGACCCCTAGAGATAATGGAAGAATAGCAGCAAGCGAAGCCCTACGCAGCCCCTAGCCAGGATAAAAAGGCCGCTTTCGTCAGAAGACTTTGTGGCAGTCGGAAAATTCCCCTGCTTCAGCCTCGCTGCAGTGTGGATTTCAAGGCCTTTCATGAGTATCTGCATATACTGTCGCTGGACGCGGAGTACATAAGAGGAGAGCTGCTAGGGGCTGTAAGGATCACTCAGGGAGCATACGGCTCTATCCGCCACTGTAGGAGTGTACTGCTGGAGACTCCGTTTGCACTAAAGTCGGTCAAAGTCACTAGCGAAAGTCTACTCAAAATCGCGATTTGTGAGTTTGAGACCTTGGTGAAGTTGCATCACCCACATATAGTAAGTGTATATGCGCTTTTTTGGAACTGGAGACTCAGCAAGCCTCGCTTGTAATGAACTTCCTGCCTGGCCAGTCGCTCTATCAGCTGCTCAGCGAGGGACACGAGTTCTCAGGTGAGTTCTATATAGAGGCGGAAGTCAAGGGAGTGGCGCAGCAGCTTTTTTCCACCTTATTTTACCTGAAAGTTAAGGACTGTGCACATAGAGATCTGAACCCTGCTAACATCATGTTAGCCGGCTCCCAGGCCACTCTCATAGACTTTCAGACCGCCTGTTTCCTCACTCCCCCAGGTATTCACGGAGTAACCGGGACTTCCCCCTACCAAGCCCCGGAGATGTGGGGTCCTGCGGGCTACGGAGCCAAGGTGGACGTGTGGTCTTTGGGCCGAGTACTGGAGCGACTGCTGCACTCCTCAGACACTCCGCCCAGTGCAGCGGCCCGAAAGCTGTTAGACTGGTGCTTGAAGTCAGACCCAAAGACTCGCTGTTCGGCTGAACAGGCCTTAGAGTCTAGTTGGCTCCTCTAGCCTCATTAACGTTCCAATATCTCCCGAGTACCTGCCCGACCAAGTCTTCATGCCTCCCTTACCTGCCTTCGTATTGCTCTGTTCTTGCTTTGCAGGCCGAAGTCGAGCCCCAAAGTATCGTTCGCCTTCCTTTTCCTGCATTGAAGGCGAAATTCCAGGTCGTCTGAAGCCTAATCCGTCCCAGCTCCAACAGACACCGTTCTTCTAGCCCGCGTCCTTCCATCACCCTAACACCCAGTGCCACCGCCAGACCGATTAATCTTAAGGGAGTTCTTTTCCTCTCGACGGTATTGCGGGCTGGGAGGATGGGAAGTGGTTGTGGCCATAGGCCAGGCAGGTGGAGGGTTTTGGTCGGTGCCAGCGCAAAGGGCCATTTTTTGTCTCTTCAGCCAAATGCTGTCTACCGTAGGAAGCCAGCCAATATAGGCAGCTTTAGATAGGGAAAACTAGCTTTTCGCCTTCAGGCAGACTGGATCTGCCGGTTAGGAGATTAAATAGGCAAATGCGAAATTAGCGACGTCAGCGAGTCAATAAGGCTCTAAAGGATTACTAAAGGGTTTAGAGAGACAGTGTGCCTATAGGCTACTGTTTTGCGTAGTTTGAAGCCAAATAAGTGTACAAAGCCCATTTCCTATAACCCTCCCCCTCCAAGCTCTTCCCGTTTTCCTTGCAAATTAGCTAAAAAATACCAATGCCAAATTCACACAAATCCAAAATCCCTGAACTCCTTAGACTGGCTTTCTGCCTCGATTAGCAGGATTTGAGCCAAATCTGCCAAATTTAGGTGAAGTGAATCGCTCTCTTATATTTTAACGCAAGTGAGTCCAAAGGGTGGGTTTTATATTGGCGAAGAGAAAAATGCAGGTTTCTCAATGCTTTTTGGACTCAGACTGCCCTATTTTGCTCTAAAGTCTTTTGTCATATAGTCAAATGGAAACCATGGTTCAAAAGGCTCAAATCGTGGGAAAGGCTCCTAGCAGCCTGCAACAGCTTACATAATTAAATGAAATCAGAAGACGGTAACAGCTGCCAGGGAGCGACTTTGGCCCAAAGGAAGCAGCGCAAGGCCGATATGATTAAGCGCCTTTCTGACGAAGGACTCACATGTCCTGCGACTCCTACACTGCCGATGTGCAACTTTGCGGCCTTTCCGCAATATATTCGCTCCCATTCTATAGCGGCGGAGTATGTCCAGGAAGCTTTAATAGGGGTGGTAAGACCTATACAGGGCGCCTACGGCTCTGTCTACCTATGCAGAAGTCGCCTACTTGGTACGCCTTTCGCCACTAAAGTCGTCAAAGTGACGAATGACCAACTGCTAACTAGTGTGGTTGCAGAATACGAGACTTTGGCCAAGTTGCATCACCCGCATATAACGAGTGTGTATGCACTTGTATTGGATAAAGACACTCAACAGGCCTGTCTTCGGATGGACTTTCTGCCTGGAAAGTCCCTGGGACAGCTGATTAGCGAGGGACGAAAGTTCACGGGTAAGACTTATGAAGAAATGGAAGTGAAGTGTTTGGCAAGGCAACTTCTATCAGCGCTGGTGTATTTGGCCAGTGAAGGCTTGGTACACAGAGATATCAACCCCTCCAACATCCTCCTGACCGACAGCCATGCAACTCTCATCGACTTCCAGACTGTATGTCTGTATCTCCTTCCAGTCCTCAGGGAGTCACCGGCACTCCTCCCTACCAAGCCCCAGAGATGTGGCATCCCACCAGCTACGGCTGCAAGGCAGATGTGTGGGCTTTAGGACTGGTACTGGAGCGACTCCTGCGGACTTCAGACTTTCCTATGAGTGCGGAGGCCGGAGAATTGGTGGCTTGGTGCCAGGAGACAGAGCCTGAGGACAGGTGTTCAGCCGCTCAGGCCCTGGAGTGTCCATGGCTTCTTTAGGTCTTTTCCTAATTAGGGATTTTGGTAGAAAGGGAAATTTTCGACTCCTTTGCAGTTATCGAAATAGCGTCTTCTTCTCTGAATCGAGAGTGCGAATTTTAGTAGCGGCATTTTCTAGCATTTGAATAATACATAAGCGATTATTGGGAGCTGAAAAGGATTTTCCTATATTTCCGTATATCTGGTTTTATGAATGCTGCCAAATTACCTTGGAATCAATTCCAGAAAGCCTTTTCCAGCACTTTTTAGGAATTCCGGGCTTATGGAAATGAAAACACAACTTTTTAAAACATTTAATTAATCATTTTATACATGGCAGCAAGGCATGGAATTACAGCCAATCCCAAATAGTTCTTAGACTGGGATTTAGCCTACAAGTATGCACCAGGCCGAGAAATGGTGGCTGTCATGTAGGAGGAACACCAGCTAAAGGACCGGGATGGCTAGGGTAGTCTCTGGGAGAGCGAAATTCGGCCATTTCTGAGGATGTGTGAGTGTTCCTTCACTCAGCTAGTTACGCTAATTCTCCTATTTATACAGTAGAAACGGGACTTCAGCGGGTCATTGCAGACAGGGGGCAGGCCAGTGGCTCTCTCAGCTGTTTTCCTAGTGCCAAAGCAACTGCTTCCTTCCGGGCTTTGGACTTGCGTTGGAATTCACAGGCTTCCAGCTCTGATGAAAATGAGTCTAAAACTGCTTTCGAGCAGACCAAAGACAGGTCCAAATCCACCAAGTAGGCCGTTTCCCCCACCGCAAAATACCTCAAAAAGCGGAATTCCTTCAATATTTCAGTTGTCAAAATAACAGCTTCAATGCCCAAAACAGGGCAATTTAGCTCCGGCGGGAAATCGGTCCTGTAATGAAACTCAGAGAGTAGAAGTTGGTCTGTGAGAGTGGAGAGGAAGTAGGGCTGGCCGTCTGCAGATTGGTAGAAATAGTAAAATAAAGCGGAGTTTATTGCCTTTTCGGCCTTATTTTCCGCTCTGTTTTCCCGCACTTCTGGGAGATTTCCCATAATTGTCCTTAGCATAGTTTTGACTGGTTCCTGATCAGTTGCCTCGATTGCCTGCTCCAGGGCCGTGCAATCCCCGTCTTCCTGGTATATAGTGACTCGGTTGAACCTGCGAAACACCGCCTTTGGCAGTCCCCCAGTCTCTTTTCCTCGCCCTTCGCAGGCCTTATAGACCCCTCCAAGGCCTGCTTTTGGCCTAGTTAGTAGGGTAAAGGAGGCCTCTGATCCTGGCCTAATCGCTGATATTGGGAGGAATTGGACCGGCCGAAGGTCGCGAATGTATAAAGAAACACCGCAAACTGAACACTTCCCAAGTGCGGAAATGAGGGAAAACAGGCACATGAGACAGTGGGGGTGCCCGCAGGGTCCTGCGTAGGGTAGGGCGGGCGGACAGTACTGACATATGGGACAGATCGGGGGCGACTCCGTAAGATGGGTCAGCCGAAGGACGGAAGACCAGGGAAGCGCTGTCGCAAAACCGACAGCAGTGGGCGAAATCTCAATTCGATGGTAAGGGTTCAGCACAAATCCCGCTTCTGTGCCTCTGGAGGCCTGCAAAAGTACAGGCGAAGAAGTGAGCGACACAGCAGTAGGCGGGGCTGCGGAGCCCTGCAGGAACTGGCGGTCCGGCTGAGACTTCCTTCGGTGTCTTCTAGGCTTGGACTTGAGGCTGGGGACTGGGTCGCAGGGCTGGGGAGGGACTGGGGGGAAGAGACGGTACATGTGTGGTTTATTAGGAATGGCTAGAACCCTTATTTCGCACTGGTAAGGCGGCTATTTGCCCACAATTTACTACTCTTTAAAGCGAATTGACGGAGAAACTAGGCCAATTCAGAGGGTTATTGCCGCTTTGGACAGGACTGTGTTTTTTAAGCAAATCTTGATTTCTCTTTCCTATGAACAACGCTGCGCAATTGCCAAATGCGACTAGGGAAATAGCGAGTCTGAAAGTAACCGAAGGAAAAGCCGCAAAAAGCCAATTATTAGTGCAATAGTGCCGATATAACGAAATCTGGAAAGGAAATAGCTGTCAAGGAGTGAATTCTAACGCAAAGGACTGATTGTCCCTACCACACCTCCTTTCTTATACCTAAGCCATTCCAGAAAAACACGTAGTAAGTCCTATGGTTCAGTCGCCTGTTATAGCCATGCCTAAATGAGCAGTAAAGGTAGGAAGGGAGACACTGTCATGGTCAAGTCATACCAATTATAATTAAATCAAAGGGGAAGCCTGTCAAAACTGATGCAAGGAAGAGATAGACTGAGTTCGTGAGACCTGGAAGCCTGGAGATCCCCATCTCTCAGCCTCTTCCCAGTGTGAGTTTAGCGCTATCCGCAGTACTTGTATAATGGGTAAATCCCTTATTTTCCCAATAGCCAGCAATCGCCTTCAGCTGGTTTATGACTTCTTTCGAGATAGGGCTCAAAAGGACATATTTAGTCACTACAAAGCCTAGAAATCCGGGAAAATTCAAGTTTAAACTGAATTTCTGCCCAACAAAGACGCAAAAGGCACTAAAAAACAGCTGCTAAATGAAAAAATCAGCCTTAGGGAAAATATGAATTGTTAAAGTTGCTTAAAAGCAAAAAAGGGAAATTTCTCGTATTTACTATCAAAATCGCTAGATTAAATTGGGGAAACAGGTAGAAAGCAGGCAATTACCCTAAAACTTGCCCGTTTGTGAGCCACTTCTCTTCCATATTGTGACGATAGCCCCTGGTCAGCCTAAAACTTGCTTTTATGGAGTAGTTTGATGAACTTTCCTAGGCTTTGGGTGGCTTTTTATTGCCCTTTGAGAAATTTAAAGGCAAGTTTCAGCGAGAAATAGAGGGAAATAGGGAAATTTGCTGGGTATGAAAGATGTAACGAAGGAAATTGCGTCTATTTGAGTTTTACCCTTAATTTCCCCTAATCTTTCCAGTTTGAATTTTCATTTATCTCCCACTATACCCCCGCTTCACTTCCCTGTATTTTCCACCCAAAACAATCTTCGATTTCCAATCACTAGTATACATAAAAATCGAAGAAAAGCGAAACTATTGCCTTGGCTTAAGCTGAATGTCAGCCCAGACGACCTCTGAGATATAATATAATGGGATCACAGGTCAAAGAATGGAGGCAGGATAGTCCTGACGGAGTTCAAGGGAAGGTACGGAAGGCTGAATTCGTCAGAAGACTTCTCGGCAGTCTGGAAATTCCTACCACTAAGCCTCCCTCTAGTGTGGATCTCAGGGCCTATCCTCGATACTTGCATATAGTGTCGCTGGCCGCTGAGTACACTAGAGGGGAGCTGCTGGGAGGCGTAAGGCTTATACAGGGGGCTTCCGGCTCTCTGCGCCGCTGTAGGAGCGTCTTGTTGGGGACTTCTTTCGCACTAAAGTCTGTCAAAGTCACTAGCGAAAGTCTCCTCAAAGTCGCTGTTTGTGAGTACGAAACTTTGGTCCAGCTGGACCACCCCCACATAGTGAGTGTGTATGCACTCTTCCTGGAGCCTGAGGCTCAGGAAGCCTCCCTCGTGATGGACCTCCTGCCTGGCCAGTCGCTCTATCAGCTGCTCAGCGAAGGATACGAGTTCTCAGGTGAGTGCTACATAGAGGCGGAAGTCAAGTCTGTGGCTCAGCAGCTGTTTTCCGCCTTGTTTTACCTGAAAGTTAAGGACATTGCCCATAGAGACCTGAACCCTGCTAACATCATGTTAGTCGACTCCCAGGCCACTCTCATAGACTTCCAGACCGCAGGCTCCCTCACTCCCTCTGGTCTTCACGGAGTAATGGGCACTTCCCCCTACCAAGCTCCGGAGATGTGGGACCCCGAGGGCTACGGAGCCAAGGTGGACGTGTGGTCTTTGGGCCGAGTACTGGATCGACTGATGCAGTCCTCAAACACTCCGCCCAGTGCAGCGGCCCGAGAACTGCTGGACTGGTGTAGGAAGTCAGACCCAGAGACTCGCTGTTCGGCTAAACAGGCCTTAGGATCTAGCTGGCTGCTCTAACCTAACAGTACTCTTGCATCTCCCCCGCGGAATCCTACATTAACTAGCTGTCTCGTTACGGACTGCTTTTGCTTCGAAAGTGTCGGATTTTCAATATCTCCTTTTGTAAGCTTCGCGAGTGTATGTTTGTCGGAGACTATGGACACCCTCCTTCCATATCTTTGCTACCCGTATATAGGCCCACAGCTCCCTTCTCGACCTCTCCAGTCTCCTAGTCCTGCCGCCTAAGTTTAAAGCTGAGGCGAATAAGCAGGGTTTGGCCGTATCGAGGGCCGGGAGTTGCACAGAGAAGTGCTACTTGTGCGCAGGGAATCAGATGCAATCGGCCTTTTACAGCCAAATCTATCCCTAAAAAGCCAACTTTCAGCTTACTGCAGCCATATTTTTACCCTGATTTCAACTGTCACTTGTCTGACTAGCCTGAATGGAGTCGATAGTAGGACTATAGGTGTGGAAATTAACCCTTTAAAACGATTTTCTCTGCTGAGACGGTTATTGGGCCTCTTTATAAACGATTAGCCCTAATAAGGCAGTCTTGCAGGGACGAAATGCGGGATTTCCTGCGTAAATAGACTGACAAATGCAGCCAAACTTCCTCGGAATATTCTTGAAATGTCCTTTTGTCTGCAATTTGCTCGAATTTATAAGCCTAAGTCGCTTTTACCTCTTAATAATGGAATGATTTCCTTCTTTTAAGCCCTAATTTGGCTCTATTTCTGCATAGTTCGCTAGTGATTTGCTACCAAAGTAGCGAAAAAGCGAAAATAGAGCTGAATCCCGAAACCCCGTCAAAGGGAAACTATACACTACGGTTAGGCCTGCGTCTTCCCTAAGCGAAATCAGCTACTTCTCAACTGCTCCAAGACTAAAGCTCGAAAGGCTGGCTGGGGAAAGACAGCGAAGCCTGCATTCAGAAATTGGACACAGCCTAAGGAAATGTGGTAAAGAGTGGTAAGAAGCATTAGACAAGTAGTAAGGAACAGAGGCACTTCTATAGAAAGGGTAGAGGTCATTAGCTAGGGCGATTCCCCCCTGGCGGCACTGCTTCTGGCCTTTTAGCGCTTTCAGCGGGAACGGTGTACAGCTCTGTCAGGCTTGAGTTCAGCTGCAGACCCCTGCGCCTGCTCCAATTCAGCTGAAATGAGCGACACTGCCATAGTAGAAGGCAGATTTCAGACTTCCCAGTGTCCAGTTCCACCTCTACTCCAACTGCTTTAAAGTCTGCCTGTATATACTCCTTAGCGACTTCTTGTTTTGGTTCTCTGACGAGGAGAAGGGCAGCGCTAGCAGCAGTTTTTTGTTTCTTTGCCTTCTTTGCTTGCTGGCCTGGGCGGATTCAGTAGGACTTTGGCAGGCAATTCAGGTGCATTGGCGCTCACATCTACTACCCTGTCTTCCACAGGGAGCAGTGCACAGCTCTTCAGCACGCTTTTCGCGAGAAATAAGGACTTCTATTCGATAATCACTCGAAAAGCCTCTTCTGGAGTCGGCCAGTTCAAGGCCTAAGGGCGGGTCCAGTGCGCAGTTTTTTTCAGAGGAGTGCCTTTCCAGGTGGCCACTTAGAGTCCTCAGCTCGTTCTGGATCCGTTCACAGCGCTGTTTCCCTCTCCTTTCCGCTCTTTAAGCTTCTGTCCAGCACCGCTAGCATTGCGCTTTGCCTGCTGGAGTCTCCCATGGACTTCCTTCCTACTCTTTTCTCATTTCTCTTTCAGGCTAATCAGAGCACTGCGGCACTCGATTGAGACTTTCCGCCTCGCTCATGCTCAGGGAAAGCCTCAACTTGCTCGGGGAGTCGTAGGTGCTACTGGGAAGACTGTGGGTCTTAACTGCAATTGTCACCTAGAAGTCCTTTGGATGTAGCATTAATGAACTGAGAGAGACAGAAGTCACCGGCATCCAGTCCCAACAACGTGAAACAACCTCCTGTACTAGTTAATGGCGCAGTAAGTGCTCTTTCTCTGCAAGCCATAAGGCAGATTAACGCCATTTACTCAGTCCGCTTCGACTATGTCTATACCGCTGAGGGCCACGAGAATAGTACAAAAGGAACTGACGGCTGAGCCCGCTTTCAGACCCCTTTTGACAGATAAAAGGCACTGCGGATAAGCCCTGCTTGGGGATTCCCTGCGCTAGCTCAGTCTCACAGCCGCGGTATATGTCCGCCATTAGCAGAAGCAATCCCAGTAGTTCAAATTGATCTGGTATCAGCGGAGTATCGAGACCAAAGTGCACATCTAGCCCGCTATTTCCCTACCCTGAAAAGCTGCCCGCGAGAGACATAGAGTCCTGTGATGCACCTCACCCCTGTATGGGTACTCTCCTAGAGTGTGTCCTCTTAACAGGATGAAGCTGGTAGTGGGTTGATAAGTAGGAGCCCAATAGGGAACTATAGGAGTGCTAGCGATGGACTTCCGCAGCAATCTTGCCGCACCTTGGCAAGGCTTGAGACCTGTCCCCACAAGCCGAACTCGATACGTGCCTCGAAGTCGCCACAGAACAGACAGTAGGCCACGCACACTGGTGTTTTGAGGCGAAATGGAGAAAACAACTAACCCGGAGTTAACTAAGCCCCCACTCTGGCTTAATATAGCTACTGTGTATGGCTTTGAGGTGTGCGCTACACACTAATTGTCTGATTCTATAGGTCTTAGGTGTTCGTGCTTCAAATCCTACTGTATTGAGGCAGCAATATCCCTATGTATAGGTGGATTTCTTAGCCTCGCCGGGGCCATATCGCCCATCACGCTTATTAGTGCCTCGGAGTAGCCCTCTCCCCTCTAGCAATTCTCAATCTGAACTTGGTTCCTTCCAATCTCTAAAAATCGGTCCCTAGGTCCAAGGCTGCCTAGGCACTGAGGGAAACTAGTACAGACGATATGAAAGGCTTTAATTCCTGGCTTCCTATGCTAAAAACTGCTGCATTGCTGAGAAGCGCTGCTAGGTTATTCTGCGTATTTGCGGGTCTAGACAGGCAAAGGAGATGCAACTTCCTTCAATTTCCTGGATTTGTGACTTTTGTGTCAGAGGAGTCACAAAAACCCAAATTTACGACTTCTGTATGTTTCTATAGCGCCCTAATTCGTCCCACTCATTCTTTCGTCTCCGTCTCTTCCGCATTCCTCACACGAAGGTAAGCTATTAACCTCGAAGGGCCTAACCTATTGCCATCTCTGACCTGCGGTTAGAGCGACGGCAGGTAATTCATGGCTTTAAGAGAAGAAAAAAGCATTGAGAAAAGACTGACCATCGCGGAAAGGAAGCAGAGAAAGGCGGAAATGGTCCTACGCCTCTCAGTAAGCCTAGTCACGGTCCTGATCCCTGCACTTCCAATGTGCGACTTCACCGTATTCCCTCAGTATATGCTGTCCACCACTCTACCTACGAAGTACATACAGGGACTGCATATTGGGTCTGTAAGACCTACTTAGGGCTCTTCTGGCTCTGTCTATATGTGTACGAATCGCCTACTGGGGACGCAGTTCGCCAATAAAATCGTAAAAGTGACAAGTGACCTGCTACTACAAGGAGCTGTTAGTGAATATGAGACTTTGGCAGGGCTGAACCACCCCAGTATAGTGGGTGTATTTGGACTTTCCCTGGAAGAAACCACTCAAAAGGCCTCACTTGTGATGGAATTCCTGCCCGGACAGTCCTTGAGTCAGTTACTCAGAGAGGGACGTATCTTTGACGGTAGGGCTTACATAGAAATTGAAGTGAAGGCTTTGGCCCTGCAGCTGTTATCAGCGCTGCTGTACCTGGATAGTAAGGGCTTTGTGCATGGAGACATCAACCCCGCAAACATCATTTTGTCAAAAATCCACGCGACTCTCATAGACTTCCAAACAGTGTGCGCGTTTTCCCTCGCCGGTCCTCAGGGAGTCACAGGCACTCCGCCCTACCAAGCCCCAGAGATGTGGTTCTCCGCAGTCCACGGGTCCAAGGTGGACGTGTGGGCTTTAGGTCTGGTGCTAGCCCGACTGATGCGGTCCTCGGTGATTCCTATGAGTGTGGCAGGAGTGGAGCTGCTGGCTTGGTGTTTGCAGTCCGAGCCTTTGAAAAGGTGCTCAGCCGCACAAGCCCTAGGGTGTTCCTGGTTCTATACGCTATAGTAGCATAGAACTTCCTCATATGGGTAAATTGGAGGAGAAGAAATGGCTGTTTCCGCAGTAGTGCCCACTAGGCAGGGATTTTGTAGAGTGCTTGAATAGTCATTTAGTAATTTTTCCCCTTTTCAACCGCTAAATATACCGATTTTCCGCAATTCAGCTGAAAGCGGGTTTCCACACCACAGTTTTACATATTTCTCATCTCCGTTGCTGTGGATTTGGCAGGATTCTTACAGGAAAATGCGAAAATTAGGGTTTTTCAGACTTTTCATCCATATTTTACCGCAAAAAGGCAGAATCGCGAGAATCCGCGAACTTTTGGATAGAAGAAAGTGTCAATAAAGAGCGGAAATTAGTTCGGATAAAACAATTATGACTTATTCTAGTTTTCCTAAGTAATTGCCTTTAAATTTCAGGGAAATATGCATATAAATCTCACCTAAAACAACAAATTTGAGGGGATTGCTTTAATTATTATGAATTTATCTGCAAAACAGACGACTAAATCGTCAAATACAGCCTTTGCGGACTTTAGGAAGTATTTGGAATATTTACAGCCTTAAAATAGGCAAAAATATGTCTTTTCACATCTATTTTGAGCCTATCCGCTTAGAGTCGTCTATATAGAGAATTTGTTCATTATTTTGCCTTCTTTCAAGTTTTTCCGTCCTGCCCATATACACCAAATAGCCCCATCTTACTACGGCTTCTAATAATTCCATTTCTAACCCCTCTTATAGTTTGTTGGCATTGCAGTCCTTTAGGTTTAATCCCACTTTTAGCAGTGCAAATTCGAGTAATTTTAAGGGAAATTCCCAGTTTTTCTCCTCCCTCTATCTGCCTTTTCTATGGATAAATTTCGCTAATTGCCTTAAGTTATATAGGAAATCGCCACCCTAAAAGTTCAGAATTTCAGCTATCAGTCCATACTTAGCTTCAATTAGGGGTAGCAAAATTCAATGGCATCAGAGGTGCGGAACTGCGGTGTAGACCAGTCCTCTGGGGTGGACCGGAAACAGCGCAAAGCTGCTTTCGGGGAGTCTGGCCATTGCTGCAGGCCCAAAACTTCAGCCTGCAGCTTCGCGCTTTTCCGCAGTACTTGAACTTTACCTCCGACTACGTCCCAGAAGCACATTTAGGGTCTGTAAGGCCTATTTAGGGGCATATGGCTCTGTGTATGTGCAGAAGTAAATCGCTTGGGACCGAATTTGAAGAAAAGTGGTAAAAGTCACCAATGACCACCTTTAGAAGTCGCAGTTCACGTATATGAGACCTGCCAAATATCGCGAGTGCACATAAGTTTTCCCTGGAGCCAGAGACCCAAAAGGCCTCGCTTCTAATGGATTTCCTGCCCAGAGAGTCCCTGGGACAGCTGCTTCAGGAAGGACAGAAGGTAAGCCCTATATAAAGTGGTTAGCTATTTGCGCTATGTATCTCAGTGAGGGATATTGTGCATAGGATGTAAACCCTGCAAACATCATTGTATCGGAAAATCACGCTGTTCTCATAGACTTCCAACCGCCTGCTCTGGGACTGCCTCAGGTCTCCCGGCACTTCTCCCTACCAAGCCCCGGAGATGTGGGGTGCTTATGGAGCTACGGTGGATGTGTGTAGGGGTAGGTATTCAGCCTATGTTGAGTCTATTTCCACCCATGTCTCGCATATGTAATTTCAATAATTCGCTTATATGTATATGTTCTGCCTCAGAAGATTATAGACTAGCTAGAGCCAGTGGTTTAAACTCAGAGATTATGCCCTGCTTCCTGAAGTTTGAAACAAAACACAATAGAAAGAGGCATTCTAGCAGATAAAACTGCTTTTATCAATGCCTCAGATCAAAGAACTCACCAAGAAACGCGGAAGTTGGCGATGGACTATATAGATTGCCTCACCATTTCGAAAGTCCAGAAGGTTTAAATACATTTACTGCGAGGTGCAGGACATCCTGGGACTACTGAAGAAACATCGCTGCCTATACCTGACTATTCGATACCTTCCCAAGCAGATTCCACTTGTCTCCGAGGCAAGTGATTGAAGCTAGTCAATGGCAATCATTAGAAGTGACGGTTTCTGCATGCTAAGGAGCTTGTGCGATTCTACCAGGAGACATGTACAATGTGAGCCGGTTGAAGACTTTCCTAAGCAGCTCATTCACCCTTCAGGAGTTCATAAGCGAAATTGGGACCTTTTAATATGTGGAATAGTTCCTTTCAGCAACTTAGATGAAGCAAAAGCATGTTAAAGACTGGACGCAAAATGAGTGAAAAGTCTCGTTTCTTCCTATTCAGAGTTGCAATGACTCCTCGTTGGTACTGCAGCGATTGATGCGTTCCTCGGTGCTCCCTATGAGTGTGGCGGGAGAGGAGTTGGTGTTTGAAGTCGGAGCCTCTGAAAAGGTGCTTGCCGCATAGGCTTTAGAGTGTTCCTGGTTTCTGTAGAGTCAAGTATCCTCATAGACTATAAACACTTCCCGTCGTACTGAAATTGAAGCCTTCAATCAGCGATGTTTCTACTGTGCAAAGCCAAATCTAGTATAAACCTCAGGAAGTCTTGCTTCTAGAAGTACTGAACTTTACAGCTCCTGCTCTAAAAGTGTAAGTGAACTACATTATTTCTTCCCCTGTGTAGTGAGACAGGGCTGGAGACTGCACCTGCTCGTTCAAGTCTTCCATGATAGTGCTTAGACGTTCTGATAGGATCGCCAGCTTCCTCACACCTGCCATCGCCTGAGCCTTTTCCAATATGGCCAGCGCTTGTCTGGAAAGGAGGTCCAGGTCAATGTCAAAATGTATGACAGTTGTCCTTACCCGCCTATGCACTCTGTGCTGAATGGAGGCCAAGTGCGTGGGAAGTGAGTATTGGCTGAGCGAGCAGGTATATACACCAAGGTGAGGATAGGCCAATAAAGAACGATACCAAGTGAAGACAGTGAACAGGTTAAATTTGTGTCTGCGCCTCATGAGCTGAAGTCTCCACCAAGCTTGCAGCAGTGTTGTTGCTCTGCTTTGGAGTCGGCCTGCTCGTGCACTCAGCTCTAGTGCAGTGCTCAGCTGCTCTTCTTTCGCTGTAAGCCTCGCTATTCCTCTCATAAGCATAACTACCAGACCTGCTACATAAACCCCAAAACCTACAGTCAAAAGCAACATCAGTTGTCCGTACCACGCAGAACTTGAAGGCGGAATCAGCCCAATCCGAAACAAAGTGGTTAAGCCTGAATAGGTCATTTCCACATCCAAACAGACCGCTAACAGCAATCCAGCCTGAAGTATTATCAATGAGGCCACTAATCCGCTTTTGTTCCAGGCGAAGTACTTGAAGGTGAGGCTCCAGTCCATTTTCACACCATTGGTCGCTGCTAGCACATGAGCGCGCAGGCCAGACAACTCGGAAGTCCAGAACAACATTCGAAAGATGTGGTAGTTGCGACACCAAATCATTAGATTGATCAGTGAACTGAGTTGCACCTTTCCTATATAGAGCTCGTTGGGGAAAGGGATAATTAGGTGAAAAGCGCTCTCAACAACGCAAATCAGTATGTGTCTTTCAATTGGTTTAAAGTCTCTTTTACTTTCAATGGCTCGATTTGTCCACTCCTCAAATTGGGACTTTCGGGACCAATACATCACCACCAGCCAGACCTGAATAAGTGAAAAAATTGCTACTAGAGTCAGCGCCGCAACTGATTCCGTCGCTTCCACCCAGAAAGTTAAAAACAACAAAGCCAGACTCAACCCTGCGTTCAGACAGGTAAGCCATTGCAACTGCACCCGGCACAGGATCAGCTTGAAGTTACGGCGGGAGCTCCGCACCCGTAGCCGAGAGGAGGGCGATATCGCATCTGGCGAATGGGACGAGATTAGAAGTTTAGAGGCGATAGATGTTGAGCTGATTGCGAATGAGGGTAGGCGCTTAAGTTTAGGCTTGGGAGGAAGGGGACGTCTGAAATACAGCTTCCGCAACATGTTTACTATTTCGGTTCAACACCCAATAGCAATCCTCACTCAGCGGCTTATAAGCCAAACTAATGACACTGAATGGCCAGCGAGGCAATCACTCGCGAGAGGGGAAATAGGCAACTGAGACCTGTTCTAGGCCTATCCTAGCATATTAACAGAAAAGCGCTGAGAGGGAGGAAGGTGCACAGCAAGAAAGCAGGTGGAAGAGTATAGGGGCAAGAAACTGGGTGCATTTGGCAGTACCTCCGAGTCTAAAAGGAGATATTTCCCCTATGTAGGACATTTTCCTGACCTTTGAGCCACTCCTTCAGTTGGATTCGTCTGTTCTGTCTGAGCGTAGTGTGCAGTCACTCAGAAAGTCATGCAGGACAGGGTTTCTCGCGATTTCCTGGTGGAATGTATTCAAATCCCTAAGAAAAACCTCGCCTTCTCTGCAGAACCAGCCAATCTGCTTAAATTACTTTGAAGCTGATTCCACTTTAGTGCATTTTGATGCTGTGCTCAGGGACTGGCTGCATTTTTGACTAATCGATCTCGCATAAGATATGTAGGTAATGAATAGACGCATGGAGTCCTTGAACAGCCACACACAAATAACATACCAAGTGAAGACAGACGAAGTCTGCGTATCTGCGCACAAGCAGCACTTCCACCCTGACAGCATCACAGTCTCGACGAGGGAAAAGCCGACACACTAATTCTAGAGCAGAATCAACATCATATGATCTAAACTAGAGGGGTGACTCCAAGCTGAGCCAAGAAGGTAAACCCGGGAAGTCGCTTCTAGGTCCCAAGAGACTGCTAGCACCCAAACACTGGCAGTACTTGAAGCAGAGCTCCAGGTGAGCTTCACTATAGCGGTAACTTCAACACCAAATCAACACATATCAAGTGAAACAGCTTCAATTCCACTCACTGGGCAACGGGATAATCAGGTGGAAGGCGCACTTATGATAGGAGCAGCCTGTGCATTTGCCACTTAGCCCGGCAGCTCGGTGTCTAGTACGCCTGCACTAGTCCTATCTGAAAGACGGAAAAAACTGCAAATCAGCACTGCTAGCGACTCAATGCAGCGTGAAGACCAGACTGCCACCAGCGTGGAAGGTAGAAAGCAGCTGTGATGACTCCGATAAAGAACCAGTTGCTTCAATATGCACAGGAAGGCTTCTACTCTGTCTCTAAGCACTATTAGGAATCTGCTCTTGGCGTAGTCTTTCCTGGGCGAAATGAGAAGCAACACGCTTTGCAGTGAACGATATAGCCTTAAACCTCCTTTAACTGCACCCATAGAGACTGCCTAATGGACTTAAAAGTCTAAGAAATCAGGGTCTTTCTGCTTAATCATTCGCATTTTCGCGTTTTGCACAGCAGTATGCTCCGCTTTCGCTATGCTGCACACAGTCTTAGAAGAAGCAGTAGCGAAGCGAGACTTATGAGAAATCGGCGACTCGATCTCCTCACTGACAACTGAGCCGCGGCCCTTCTGCCGATTCGCCAATTGCTTCACTTTATCCGCCATATAGGAAATTCTATACTCGTTTCGGATCAAATCTTGGGTCTGTGTGGCGCTCACCAGTTCACTGGCATGTCTAACCACGTACAAGTAATTATTCATGCTGCGAATGTTGGTCTGCACTTTGGTATGAAAGCAGGCGACTTGATTAATAAACAAGCCTTGGTTGATATGGTAACAATGCACTAGGACACGGCGGAATTTAGCGAGTTCACTGTAGAAGAGGGAGACAATAGCCACATTAGTCTGTCTTCTCAGTCTGGATTTGAGTAGTCTCCACCAGCTTTGGATGACTCTCGCTATTACGTCCATGTGCTTTCGCTTGTCCCGGCCGTTCATCAGTTCTACACACATGTGGAACTCTTGCAGCTTCAGTTTGGACTTGTCCAGAATCGCAGTTGTAACTAGTCCTTGCAGGAATATGCCTGAAAAGACGCTGAAAGTGATAGCGAGTTGTGCGAACAGAGTAGTAGAACAGCCCACTCCGTAGCCAATAGTAGACTGAGTATAAGCCGCTGCGAAGAAACTCATCCAAATGCCAGTGTCTACTTGCGTACTTGAGGTCTTTTCAAATACATACTGCACAGGTCCTGCCAGTCCTACTACAAGTCCGTATATGCCCAGTACCAGTGAGAGTCCGTACCGCTTCATGTAACACCGAAACACGAAGCCCTTCCCCATTGTCACTGTGGTGATTCGAGTGTACATAAGCGTGCGGAGATGGGAGAAAGACGAGTACCAGTATAACACTCGCAGCAAGTGGTAATTCCGCAGGATTAGACACACGAACAGGCCATCGTTGAGTGTATAGAAAGTATGCACTCCGCCTAGCTCCAAGCTGACTCCCAGGTCCAGCCCTGGATAAGGCACAAGGACGTGCCCCGCCGCCTCCAGCACACAGGGCCAGAGGAAGTCTGGAGCCTGCCAGATGGAGGGGGCGCGCACATGGTCCAATCTGAGTGCTGCATGCTGCAGCTCTGAAAGACGCCAGCAGAGTTGCCAATACACTACAATGAGCATCACTTCAGCAGTAGAGAAAACTGACAGGCCGATACACAGCCCAGCCCCATAAGACCGAGAATAGGCCTGGTACTGTACTCCCACGACATAACATAACATACAAAGCAACGCATGCAAAGAGGTCAGCAGGCAGCTGAGCCCCCGCAAACGAGTGCGGATAGTGTAAATATCCCTGACAACGGTAGAGTCCTTGCACGGGGGCGAGGAACTATGCAGAGCTGGAGTGGAGCTGCTGCGCTGGATCTGTTCGGGGAACTTGAGCGTTTGGAGGACTGCGCTGAGCCGCTTGCTCCTGCCGAATTGAAAAGAAAGCGAAGAGTGCGACTTGGCTACGTAAATTCGGTGTCTCCTACTTCTCATCAGCCCCATATATATGAACTTGCTTTTTATTCGCCACCCGTGAGGCTTTGAAAATGTAGCGATTTAGGCTGATTAGGAACTATATGAGAAGGTTTTTTGCCTTGTAAGTCGTGGTTTGGCACAGTGCAAAGCGAATTGTCGCTCAAGGTACTACAAATCTGAGTTGAAATTAATGCTTAGGACTGTATGAGCCTCCTGCTGAGTCTATCTCTACCCAACACATGTATCACTATTAGAAGAGGCAGATACTGAGCTCTCCTGTCTATTATAGACAAGAAATCGATACAATTGATATGGAAATACAGCAGTATAAATAGGCAATAATCCATGTTATGTCCAACGGCTCTGTATAGTTTGCATTATCCTTCAATAACTCCTTCAATTGCTGCAGCTAATCGAGCGCCTAGCGCTTCAGACGGATTTACCCGTTCCCACAGTATGAGAAATTTTGCTTTGGACAGATACACTTCATTGCTCAGGCTTGTGCTCTGTGAAGGATGATAAGGAAAAGCGGGTCTATTTCTCTATTTTCCTCCTATTTTTGTCTTAACCCTGCGGACACACGTCCATATTGAGTCGATGGCTTGTGATTAGTTTAGATGTATACTTTTATTAGGAGGTTGAGGAGTGTGTGCTGACTTTGATGGTGATTTTGCCGTAAACTGCGGGGAAATCAAAGAAAATGAGGTGAAAATAGGAAATCAGGGAAGAAAATATGAGAAATCGCATAGATGAATTGACGAAATTGCGTCTTTTCTACTTTTTCTCGTTTTTATCGGCAAATCATCCAAAAGAACAGTGCTTTTCCTCTTCTTCCTTTCACACATGTCTCCGCTACCATTTCCTAGCACTAGTGAAAGAAACTTAGCCACAGGTCAGAGTACACACTCAGTCTGAAGCCTCTGAGCTATGAGGTAATCTAAAAGAGGAAAGAGGACTTATGGAAGGGTAGAAAGGTTGACTTTGTCAGGCGGAAATACCCAGCACTCCACCCCTTCTACTGTGAACTTTAAGGAATACCCGCAGTACCTCCGTAGAAATGCCCTGGCTTCAGAGTATACGAAAGAACGGCATTTGGGAGCTGTAAGGGCCATCTAGGGAGCTTATGGATCGGTGTACAGGTGTAGGAGTATTCCGCTGGGCTCACTTTTTGCCGTCAAATCTGTCCGAGTGGCCAACCAAAGTCTCCTGGACATTGCGATTTGTGTGTACGAAACGTTGTTCCAACTGCACCACCCTCACATAGTGAGTGTGTATGCACTCTTCCTGGAGCCGGAGAGTCACGAGGCCTCACTTCTAATGGACTTCCTTCCTAACCAATCACTCAGGCGGATTCCCAAATAAACACTTGTCCTGTCGAAAGGACAATTTCGTGCAAATGGCTTGATATCTGCCTCTCGTATTTCAGACCGCAGGGCCTCTTAACAGTTCCAAGTGCCTTTAAGGCCCCTGTCCTGGCTCCATCATAACCCTCTTTTCAAGCCGTCCTCAAGCTCTAGTTCCTTCACTGTCTTTCTCTACATGAAGGTCAACCGCTTTCACTCGCCTAGCTTTCTTTGAATCCGCGGTAAGCCAGAATTTCCGTAGACCTACCTTATAGTACAAAATCAACCCATAGACCAAATTACCGCTTCGCTAACAAGTGTCGGGTGAATAATTAGCCACAAAGGAGGGCAAACCTAGCCCGCATTTAGACACGCTAAGGCATTGTCCCCCCTTCAGAAGCCACTTTTCGCCTTCCAGTCTAGCTAGATAGATAATTCCCCTACCACTCTGCAGGGAACCCCAGGGACTGCTATAGTGACAAGGGAAATTGCCTAGACCACAGAGGAGAGAATTGGCTGAAGGGGAAGCGAGGGGTTGAAAGCGGGAAGGCTGGGCGATTATTTGGAAGAAAGTAGGCAAATCTCTCCGCTTTTGCCTACTTTTGTGGTAAATTCGTAGAGCGGAGGGGAAGAAAGGCTGAATTAGGACGAAAAGAGTCCATTTTGCCCGCGACACCGAGCAATATCCCACTATTTGTCCGAAAATAGCCGACAGTTAGCAGTTTCGTCTATGTAAATTCGCCCATTTAGTGCATTTGCCTTCCGTCTTCGCTCACAAATCGCCGATTTTCGCTATACCCGAGCAACTGTCTCGCTCTCTAATGTGCTTTTGAAGGAAAATACAGGGAAATATACTGAGAAAAACGAGTTACAAACAAAGCCCGTTCCCTCTCCTCTGTACTCGGCTTAAATCGGCTTTTTCTTGTCCCTAGCAGCACTGTCTCTGAGTCTTCCTCCCCCGTCTTCCAAATGCAGAGTTGTGTCAGTTCCTGCAGTATTCCCCGACTAGTCCTCATGGTTCTTAGTGAATCGCTACAAAGAAGCATGGCTCGAGTCACTGCTAAGGCCGCAGCCCTCGCTAGGTCAGTGCAGGGAGTTTGCTGCTTGTAGACAAGGGCTGTACTGCACTTTCGCACACGTTTCGGTCGAATTTGCAGGACTAAGGCAGTTTCGCGAATATTTGAGTGACTTATTGTTGCCGGCTTCACCGAATGAGGGACAGACTTGAGGGGCTAACACGGGACAATACTGCTAAAATACGACTAAGCTGGCTTCTCTGGGTCTGAAAGAGTGACTGAGGAAGCCACATTGTTCAAATGCCCCTTTGAATGACCACATTTCCCTATTTTAGTCCCATATACCCCGATAAAAATATAAAGAGACTCGCTGGACTGCTACCATAGCGAGGCAGCGAAATTCAAATTGAAGTAAATTTCTACGAAAAAATTTGATTTGTCGCTTGAAATCACCTGAATTCTGTATAAATAGGTGGAAGCAAAGGAAAAGGTAGGAGTAGTGCAAGTATATAATAGACATCTCATCTAAGCGAAATAGCATATATCAGGCCTATAGTGTGTATGCAATCTAGCGATATGGCAGAAACAATGGACGTCGCTGGACATTTTCCTGTCTTTAGGAACCTCAGAATAGAAGTTCTGAGGACTTTAAAGTGAAAGAAAAGCGTTAATACACGACAGGAAAGGCACGAGAGGTAAAATTAGTTTTAAAACTAGAGATCTAGGGAGATAAGGAAAAGCGAGGCTAAAATATAATGCGGTCAGGGGAAAGAGAATGGAGACCGCAGACACCTGCAGAGGTGGAGAGGAAGGAGAGGAAGGCTGAATTCCTCAGACGAATGTCTGGCAGTCTGGAAATACCCAGCACTCCACCCCCTTCTACTGTGGACTTTAAGGAATACCCGCAGTACCTCCGTAGAAATGCCCTGGCTTCGGAGTATACGAAAGAACGGCATTTGGGAGCTGTAAAGGCCATCTAGGGAGCCTATGGATCGGTGTATATGTGTAGGAGTATTCCGCTGGGCACTCTCTTCGCCATCAAGTCTGTCCGAGCGGCCAACCAAAGTCTCCTGGACATTGCGATTCGGGAGTACGAAACTCTGTTCCAACTGCACCACCCTCACATAGTGAGTGTGTATGCACTCTTCCTGGAGCCGGAGAGTCAGGAGGCCTCACTTCTAATGGACTTCCTTCCTGGCAAGTCACTCAGTCAACTCCTTAGAGAGGGACACAGGTTCACAGGTAGGGTCCACATAGAGGCGGAAGTGAAGTGTGTGGCCCGGCAACTCCTTTCCGCTTTGCTGTACCTTGACTCTCAGGGTGTTGCCCACAGAGACATCAACCCTGCTAACATTATTTTAGCCGGCGCTCAGGCTACTCTCATAGACTTCCAAACCGCCTGCTCCCTCACTCCCTCAGGCCTCTGCGGAGTCATCGGAACCGCTCATTTCCAAGCCCCAGAGATGTGGAGTCCCTCCGGCTATGGTACCAAGGTGGATGTGTGGTCACTGGGTTTAGTGCTGAAGCGACTGTTACTCTCCTCAGAGACTCCGCCCAGTGCAGCAGGACTAGAGGTGGTGGCCTGGTGCTCGCAGTCTAACCCTGCGGAGAGATGCTCAGCCGAGCAGGCCTTGCAGATGACTTGGCTTCTCTAAGCGTAACATTGGCTCGCGCGGAGTTCTTGATTTTCCGAGAGTTTCATAGAAAAGCTCTCTCAAGGCTTTTTCTTAGGAGGTAGAAAGAAGCAGGGGCTAGCTTAGAGTGCGGGGCCGCAGACATTCTCCCCGTCCTTTGCACTTTTGCCTAGCTTTTTACCCAGCCTGTTTACAGCGTTAATCAAGTCTTATTCCTCCTAGAGCACTCCCAATAGTCAATCACCCGTGAGTAGACATGCAGTAACTACTAAATAAGCAACGCATAAGCGCGCTTTGAGACCGTTTCCGCTTGGTCATTTCTGTGAAATGAAGGCCTTTCCTTGAAAAGACAAAAAGCCCCTTAATTGAACTGTTTCGACATAGTCTGAAGTGCTTCAATTCGCAAGAATCCGTCTGAAAACAGTCCTTTAAGCCGGTTTTAGTGGCCAGCCTTCCACACATTATGACCATATTTTCGAGTTTTCCACTAAGGAGTGTGTTTATGCTTCAATTCGCTCAGATTTACGACTATTTTAGGGCTAGGTTAGGGTTTTATGCTGTAAATGTGCCTTTTTCTTGTATTTACTGGCTTAGAGGCTACTATCTATAGCCTACTTGTGTTTCTCTATTCGCATGTGTTGCCCGCTGTGATTGCACTCTAATTCAAGCAGCGAAGTAGGAGAAAGGGTCCTTCATTTGTATAAAATCCGTGTTTCCATATAGCGATATGGATATGAAAAGGACTGAAATTCTTCCAAAAGGCTCAATTTTGCCGCTATTTCTATGCCAAAATGGACTAATCGCCACATACACTTCTTTTGCCCAAGTTTTTAGAAACGCGCCTCAGACATAGGTGCAACCCCGTCGATGTGAAAGAATGGCAATTAGGCAAAGCGGAAATCTCGCTAAAATTTCACTTTGATATGAAACTACGTCTCCCAACTCGTCTTCCAATGCCTTCACAAGGAAATAAAGCAAGCGAGTGCATTTCAGTGTGGAGTTAGCTGATACTGCCAATTCCGCACATAACGAAGACTTATGGAGTCCTTCGATCAGATATTCCAACCCCGTCTACCAGCACACGACTGCTTCGGCTATATAGACTCTTAGCGGTTTCCCAGTTTTGTACGATTCTCAAGTCCTAAAAGTCCCGAATCTACCAGCACTTCTAAAGTCCTATATACAAATATAGGGACAAAGGCTCGGAATAACCCGCGGCTGTGTATATTAGCCGGCCCCTCGAACTCTCTTAGTCGAGTATATACATTCTCGTGTACCATCGAAACTGTAAAATGACTGTGCACCTAGAGGGAAGGCTAAGGCTAGGAAAGCCCTCGGGGCCAGTATCTACAGTGATTTCTAGCATAGTTGGGTTAGTGGGTAATAATTGATGGAATCGATAGAAAGGAAAAGCTCTGAGGAAAGTCCGACGCTTGCGGAAAGGAAGCAGCGGAAGGCGGAATTTATAAGGCGCCTCTCTGAAAACCATATGGTAGCTACTTCGGCACTTCCTTGGTGCGACTTTAAGGCCTTCCCTCAGTATATGCTGTCCGCCACTCTACCTACGAAGTACATACAGGGACTGCATATTGGGTCTGTAAGACCTACTTAGGGCTCTTCTGGCTCTGTCTATATGTGTACGAACCGCCTACTGGGGACGCAGTTCGCCAATAAAATCGTAAAAGTGACAAATGACCTGCTACTACAAGGAGCTGTTAGTGAATATGAGACTTTGGCAGGGCTGAACCACCCCAGTATAGTGGGTGTATTTGGACTTTCCCTGGAAGAAACCACTCAAAAGGCCTCACTTGTGATGGAA
>Ga0247837_1001119_pt1 | contig 57164 bp, 44 predicted proteins | sample LaCtaG_2_FD_187115 | JGI IMG/M metagenome (GOLD analysis project Ga0247837, IMG submission 187115) | Freshwater microbial communities from meromictic Lake La Cruz, Castile-La Mancha, Spain - LaCruzMarch2015_14.5m | ecosystem: Environmental > Aquatic > Freshwater > Lake | place: Spain: Castile-La... | reverse complement strand
TGCAGAGCGCCTACGATGAAGCCATACTCAGAGGAGAAATTAATCGGCGACTTAGTCAACAGCCAGAGTAGGGGCTGAGTTCGCCTCCCCATTAGGTCTGTAATCAATGCTGCGCCGCACCATTGGTTTAGCAGGGGCGCTGGCACGGGGCCGCGCCTTCGCAGGCTTACCGGACAGCCTCAAGATTGATAAGGCTGAGTCTACCTTGGGGCGCCTCGAGAATACCTACGGTGACTACGTGGACAAGACATTGCATCTGCGTCCCCTCGTCAACAACTTCGGCAAATTGCACATCGTTGTTCCTCGTCGATTCGCCAAAACTACAACCATGCGACTGGTGGCGGACTTGAACCGACCCAATGCCGAAGAGCTCTTTGCTGGCACCAATCTCGCCAAAGAGAAGTTCTTTACGAAGTGGAAGCCTCATCCCTTCGTAGTCTTCGACTTTACTGCTTGCACTGAGGCAGCATCGCTGGAAAACCTAGTTCGTGCGCAAATTGCGGACTGGGCCAAAATATATGCGGTGGACATTACCGTGGAAAACATTTCAGCTCAGATGTCAGCTCTGTTGAAAGGGATCAGACGGAATACGGGACTGCCAGTAGTAGTGCTTATTGACGAATACGACATTCCTGTGAGAGAAGGAGGCCGAGCGATCAGTCATACATTGGACTTGTTCTATGGGGCCATCAAATCGAGCGAGGTGATCAAGCAGGTGATAATGTTTGGGACATTGAACATATACCGGAGAATTGGCACGAGTACAAATGACACTGCGGACCTTTCAGACGACTCTGAAACACTATCCTTATTCGGCTTCACCCAAAGCGAAGTAAACGGCCTATTCAAGAACAAGGATGCTCAGTACTTCGACAAGATAGCGGAGTCTGTTCCTGAGATTCCCTCTGACACGACGGTCGATAAAAAGAGAGAGTTAGTGATGGGAAAGTTGCAAAGCTACTACAATGGCTACCACCTATGCAAGACATGTCCACCAGTCTACAACCCCTACTCCATTCTACAAGCCAGGAAGTATGCCGCCATCAAGCCATACTTCGCAGCCTCTGAGATAATTCCGGAAATGCAGGACATTGTGGTCAAATACCCCTTCTTGGCGTTAGACGAAGGGCTGGTGATTGTGATGGATGGGAGTACGGCTTTCATTCGTGGCGAGCCCGTTGACTCAGATTACTCAGCCACTATCGAGAAAATGTGGAGTATAGGCCTGATCACCATGAAAGAGTTTACGGCGGGGAAGTATCACTTGAAACTGGCGAATACTGAGGTGAGAGAAGCTCTCAAAACAATGGCCATAAAGAAATGGGTAACCACCAGCGACAATCTGAAGAACTTTACGAAGGTTCTTAACGCTGCGGATGCTAGAGACTTCCATCAGATGGCCATACAACTGAAAGAGGCTCTTCCTAAAGAGAACTCGGCATTTATGGAGAATGAAAACCACCTAAAGCATCACTTGCGGGAGATATTCAAAAAACTGGGGACGACAGTGGCACACGACGTTCCGCGCAAAAACGGCAATATCGTGGATCTCCGAGTTGAAACTGGTGGCAAAGTATTCATCTTCGAGCTAAAGTATGCGAAAAGATCAACGGTCGAACAAGCGGTACAGCAAATCAAGGACAAACACTACTGCTGGGACGACTTGCACCTTAGAAGTGCCAACGCGGTGTATGGAATCGGACTCGCTTGCTTTTCCACCAAGGAAACTGAAGTGCAGATCGTAAGAGCCTTTCTGGGGAGCAACAAGGGAGTACCCGAGATCGAGTACGACCAAGTCGCCACGACGGTTTAGGCTAAGGAGTAGACACTTAGCAACACTCCCACTGCTTCACATCAGCTCTGAAGTTTAGATCCGTTCGAGGGCTGCATTTTGAGGCCTTAATAGTCTCTGATATCGTTGAAGGCGAGTCAGAACTCCCTGATAAGCAGTACTTATGGTGAAATATGGGTGAAGGGCTTTAGCTCAAACCTCGCCACAGGGTCTGTCAGCCTGTGCATGCCCCTCTGCAGTGCTCATATGGCCCTGTTGGTGCACTCTGGAAGACTGCAAGTATGGGGAGAAGTCTGCTTTCCTCAATTCCACACAGCTTATTTACTGGCATCAGTTCCGAGACAAGCGTGACTTCTGGAGAGCAGCTGCTAGTTATAGAAGCATGAACTCGTGATGGAGCGAGTTGGTCGATAGCAGAGGACTATCTAAGTTAGAGGTAAGTGCAATGCGGTACTTCAGTTCCTTATTTTCCTCTGAGGGTCTTCCTTGGACTGCGTTTCACTCGTCTGTCCAGTTCTCCATCTCTCAGTGCATACAAGTCCGCTAGGAACTGCTTCCGTACGCCTAGTCCCTACCCAGGACGGACTCCAGCTTGCTAGTGTGCTCCTCCAGCACTGTTTGCTTGTCTGCCATTGCCGACTTTAGGACAGTTAATTGGTAGTAGAAGGAAGAAGAGCATTTTCCTTCGTTTCCTTCGCCTTCGTTGCTGCAGTCGGAGTCGCTTGAAGGCGGAAACAGCATTTCCAGTTCACCAAACAAGGCTTTCACTTTGATATGGGCGGGGTTGCAGAATCAGCTCTGAGCGTCGCAGAAGTTGTGAGCGTTTCCTTGATAGTGCTCCGTGTAAAAGTAAAAACCTGCATGACAATGATAATTGTGCAGACGACCAAAGTCACAGAAGGAAGCTTCAAGAGTGTAGGAGTAGATAATGCCCATTTCTCGCCAAATCACGATCCGCGCAGTGGCTTCTTTCGACTTCTGAATGCCGAAGACGCAGTCGTTGAAGCTGAAGATTTCCGAGCATTTCTCGAGCAACTTGGGGAAACTCGTTCTTTGAGGCGGGCTCTGCCTGTGCAGCCATATATAATCACAGCACAGCACCACTTCCCTGTCCTCGCAGAACTTCTTGATCATGGCCTTGGCGTTGTAGATGCAGGGGTGCAACTTTTTGTTGGGCTCCACCCAGCACCTGTTCAAGTCTACTCCCGATAGTGAGCATTGATATGACCCATTAATGACTCCATCGGGGTTGAGCATGGGAATGATTTGGAACACAAAGTGTCTCGCAGGATTTTAGCGTCCAGGGTGGGGCCTGTGAGGTAGTCTATGAAGCCTTTCATCATCCAGGCAACATAGTTTCGCCAGGGTGCACTCGGCTCATTAGCACAATTCCCTTGGGACGGTGGATGGACTCTGGGTCGCTTTGGAAACTGGTGATTGTGAGTAGCTCGATGTTGTTCCCAGCGATGGATTGGCAAAGGACCCGGACTCTCCCTCGCTTGCGGGGGTCAGCTGTAATGCGGTTCAAGTAGTTGTTGAGGTGTATGGGTAGCAGTGTGCGAAGTAGACAGTGTCACTGTCATACATGTCAAAGTCTCCCTGCTTCCGCTTGATACTGTTTTGGTAGTAACATATGTCCTGTCCACACCTCATAGCGTCAGTGACAGAGTAGTGGCCGCATGCCATAGTTGTACAGCGAATCCGGCTTCATCATGTTGACAATGTTGAAGCGGTAGGTCTTCCCTTCTCGAGTGTTGCTCACTGAGAAGTAGTACCACTGAGTGTTGGCCTTCGTGTTGTAGTCATACTTGAGGAGCAAGTCGTATTCATACACTTGAATGGCTCTGCGCAGATTCCCAGTTTCGAAGCAAACACCAGTGTGCAGTCTTCCGCAGAGGACGGCAGGTAGTAAGGCGCCAACTCGCCTTCTCTGGGGTCCACCAACTGGTGCGGCGCTGGGTCGAGACAGTCGTACACCACTCGGTTCATTATGTTTTCAGGGGGCTCTGCTCGTTCTCGCTCGCGCCGAGTGCAGTCGTCACGCATGTTGTCGCGCACTTGAGCAATGTAGGGCTCCATGTCTTCGATGAACTCGGGAGGAGTCTTCATCATTAGTTGGGAAGTCCTCAGGGGCGATGATATCGGAGGAGGCGGGGGCAGCGGCTACTGGGGCTTCTTCAGTCCTCATGTCTTCCAAGTGCATCTCAGCAGCGGATCCTCAGTCGCAGCAGTGGAGTCTTCGGGAGGACTGCCCGGCCCTTCCATCCAATTTAATGTAAACTCAGTGGCAGCTGCTGGGAGACTGCACGAAGGCGGTTGTCTAGGGACTTATGCTAGGGATGGGGAAATTCAAAGACTCTGCATAGTTACAAGTGGGGAACTCGTGACGAGGTTTTATTATTGACCTTGTTTGTTTCCGTGCATTTGGAACTGATGTAAAAATTCCTTAAGTTTGACGCTTACTGCAAATACAAAGAAGTGAGCGAAGCTTTTAGCCTACCAGGCCTCCTTCGTGTTCTCCATTACTTGCAGTCTCTCCCAAATTCATTCGCGTCTGTTTTCTTCTATAAATCTCCTTGAGCAGCAATTCAAAGGCCTCATTTACCTTGACTCCATTCACTGCAGAGGTCTCAATGAACAGCATTCCACCAGCACTCGCCATTTGCTGCGCAGTTTCCATCAGCACTTCCCTCTTCTCAGGACTCTCCTCCACCAAGTCGCTCTTGTTGCCCACTAACATAATGACGATGTCTGGCAGTGCATGGGCGCGCAGCTCTTCCGCCCAGCGATTGATGTTCTGGAAGGTCTTTTCTTGCGTGATGTCGTAGACTAGCAGAGCGCCCATAGCGTTGCGGTAGTGAGCTGAGGTGAAGGCACGGTAGCGCTCCTGCCCCGCAGTGTCCCAAATCTGTGCTTTGACAGTCCCTCCAAACTCCAAAGGCACAGTCTTCGTTGCAAACTCCACTCCTATAGTGTGGTGAGGATGGGAGGGAAGTTCGCTTCGAGTGTACTGCGAACTGAGGAAGGTTTTGCCTACGTCTGCATCTCCCACAAGAACCACCTTGTACACATCTACAAGTTCCTCCATAATAACCGCACGTCCTCTCCCTTAGAAAAAGAGATACACTTGGGCAAGTTTCCTCAATTTGATGCTTATTGCCAATACATGAAAGAGGAGCGCGTAGCCTATTAACCTAACAACAACACCATGAGGTTTCCTTCGTATGCTCTACCGCTTGCAGTCGCTTTCCATCTGCAATGGATCTTTTGCTGCTCTCTGTGCTTTTCTTCCTATAAATCTCCTTGAGCAGCAATTCAAAGGCCTCATTTACCTTGACTCCATTCACTGCAGAGGTCTCAACGAACAGCATTCCACCAGCACTCGCCATTTGCTGTGCAGTTTCCAACAGCACTTCCCTCTTCTCAGGACTCTCCTCCACCAAGTCGCTCTTGTTGCCCACTAACATAATGATGATGTCCGGCTCTGCATGGGCGCGCAGCTCTTCCGCCCAGCGATTGATGTTCTGGAAGGTCTTTTCTTGCGTGATGTCGTAGACTAGCAGAGCGCCCATAGCCCTGCGATAGTGAGCTGTGGTGATGTGGCGGTAGCGCTCCTGCCCCGCAAGGTCCCAAATATGCGCCTTCACCTTGCCTCCGGCCTCTAAATGCATAGTTTTCTTTGCAAACTCCACTCCTATAGTGTGGTGAGGATCGGAGGGAAGTTCACTTCGAGTATACTGGGAAATGAGGAAGGTTTTGCCTACGTCTGCATCTCCCACAACAACCACCTTGTACAGTCCTACAAGTGTCTCCATTATAACCGCACGTTCTCTCCCTTAGAAAAGAGGTACACTTGGGCAAGTTTCCTCAGCTTGATGCTTATTGCCAATACATGAAAGAGGAGCGCGTAGCCTATTACCCTAACAACACCCTGATGCCTCCTTCGTATGCTCCACCGCTTGCAGTCGCTTTCCATCTGCAATGGATCTTTTGCTGGTGTCCGTGCTTTTCCTCCTATTGATCTCATTGAGCAGCACTTCAAAGGCCTCCTTCACCTTGACTCCATTCACTGCAGAGGTCTCAATGAACAGCATTCCACCGGCACTCGCCATTTGCTGTGCAGTTTCCAACAGTACTTCCCTCTGCTCCGGACTTTTCTCCACCAAGTCGTTCTTGTTGCCCACTAACATAATGATGATGTCCGGCTCTGCGTGGTCGCGCAGCTCTTCCACCCAGCGCTTGACGCTCTGGAAGGTCTTTTCTTGCGTGATGTCGTAGACTAGCAGAGCGCCCACAGCCCTGCGATAGTGAGCTGTGGTGATGGCGCGGTACCGCTCCTGCCCCGCAGTGTCCCAAATCTGCGCCTTCACAGTGCCTCCGGCCTCTAAAGGCACAGTCTTCGTCGCGAACTCCACTCCAATGGTCGGCCCTGTGTTCTTCGGCACCTGTCCCTTGACATATCTGGACAGAAGAAAGGTCTTGCCCACATTCATGTCCCCTACAAGCACCAACTTGTACAGGAAGTCGTAGTCATCATGCGGACCTCTCATCCTTTAAATATGTGAACTACAGTCAGAACACTACGCAGGCTTTCGCTGGACTGGTCAGGGGCTCCGGCCTGGGTGGCGGGCGTAGCGCCCGTCTCACAGACTCGTCCAAAGCAGGATAGTTGCCTTTCAGGACTTTCGTTTCGTCACTCTTTATGGAAGAGCCTTCCGGCTCGCGGGACTCCAGGCTGACTTCGGGCGCCTGGCTGGATAGCAAGTCGTGGGAATCGGAGTGGGCTTTCGGCTTCTTTCTGTGGGGCTTTTTGGGTGCTTGGGATTTGAGGACTGGGGGAGGCTGGGGAGACACGGTTTCTTCAGTCCAGTCGAACACTCCGTCGAAGTCGATTTGTTCCCTTTGGGCGATTTGCTTTAATAGGTTTTGGACATAGTCGTAATCCGGCTTTTCCTCGAACTTGAGGGACTTCGAGTAGTTGAGCATCTGCAGAAACTCCGGCGGATGTCCCTTCAGTATGGAATTGTTCAAATTCATCTTCATGTCGCAGATCCTATGGTACTTTTCCTGCTTCGACGCCACATGTATCCCCTGCCACGGCAGTTCCCCCAACAGGAAGTAAAGCACCACATACGCAATCGCCTCAATATCGTCCTTCCTCCCCTGCTCAATGCCCATATGCGAGCCTACCGAGGCATACCGAGCCGTGCCAGTCAGCGTCCTGCCCTCCTTATAAGGAATATGCTGCTTCGTCTTCACATCTCTATACCGCTTCGACAGTCCGAAGTCTATCAAGTAGACCACGGCAGGGTTGCTTTCAGTCCCTGTGAGGTAGTTGTCAGGCTTGATGTCTCTGTGCAAGTAGTCCTTGGAGTGGACGTGTTCCACCCTGGCGATCATCTGGGCGGCCAGTTGCAGGGTGGTTTTGAGGGAAAAGCCCCTGCGACACTGCTCGAAACTGTCTTCGAGGGAGGGGCCGAGCAGGTCAATTACCATAATGTTGAATAGACCCTCGGTGCCGAACCAGTGCACGGCGGGGATACCGAGGGGGGACTTCAGGTACTTCAGGATTTTGGCTTCGCTGAGGAGTTGGGGGTGGCTGCAGTCTGTCTTTTCCAGCTTTATTGCCACGTCTTCATTAGTTTGCGAGTCTGTGCCTCTGTATATCTCCCCAAATGACCCGCCGCCGATCCTCTTCTTCAGGAGAAACCTGTTCCCCACGCGAATTTGCCTGGCTTCCATCAGTATTACACTTTCCTAGCCATTAGCTCCTCAATCTAACAGTAAACAGGGAATGTGGATATAGAATAGGCTGAATTTGGCTGGAAATCAGGCTAAAAAGGAAGGGAAATCGCTTTAGCGACTACAACAAGCTTAATTAGGAACTAATTTGGACGTTTGTTAGGGATTTCGCCTGCAAATCCGTCGAAATCGGTCCTATTTTCCTCATTTTCGCCGCTATTTCCCTATTATCTCCCTGTGAGTTGGCCTTTCTATGCGTCGAAACAGCCTCTTCCTCTTCCGATCCTTCAGCTTGTATCAAATGCCCATGCAGTTTGAACGTAGGCGTGGGAATCCTCACATTTATGCAGGTCATTGCCTCGGACTCTGCCACATTCATGCCTTTTCCAGGCCTATTCCGTATCAATCTTCGCTGATTCAGCCGCTTTTTGAAGGCTATATTGGGCCGAAAGCTGATTAAAGGGCCAGTGAAGCCGAAAAGCTTGGGAGTGGCGAGGGGGTAGGGCGCATTGGGGGTTTTGAGCCTGCTTTTGAGCCTGGGGCCGGGCCTGCAGGCCGCGGGACAGCTGCTTGGGCCTGGACTTGGCTTGGATGTAGGGGAATAGGGATGTTTTGGCCCGAGTTTCGGGGACAGCCAGTACCGCAAACTCCCCAAAGTGCTCGAAAGCGTAGTCTCCAGCCCCGCATTCCACGTCAAATCCGCACCCTTCGGATGCACCGGGCTCTCCACCCTCGCCACTCTATAAAAGCCGCCCCGGTAATAGCCGTACTGCGTCTCATTGAGCAGACTGCGCTGGGCTGACAAGTGGGAGAGCACTGCTGTTAGCAAGCCTTTCGAGCAGTTTTCCTTGCGGTAGACTGGGCTTTGGCGCAGAGGAGAAGACTTTGGCCGGGTTGGAGAAGTTGTCCGAGACCGCATTGTAATGGCGATAACTGTGGAAGTACTTGAAGTTGCGAGTAAAGCAGGGAAGTGAGGACTTAGCCTAGCAAACGGAGCGACTTAGCAGCTAATAGCACTTGAAGAGGATGTAAAGAATGATGATCTTCATCATCAGCTTGACGTTCGTCCATATGATCAGGTCCTGCAGCGTCGCTAGGCCGAATGTCAGCATCCACAGGTCTGCAATGGACCACTACCTGGCACTTACGTCGAAAGCTAGGGAAAACATCACAATCGCATAGGAAAAGAACGCCATCAGCGCCCAACTCACCCCATAACCCACATACTTCTTCACCCTCTGCAAGCGCAAAGACCGCTCTTTCAAACTGAAAGACACCGCCAAATCCTCAATTTTCTTCCTCGAAAGCAGGCACGCAAGCAACAACCCCACAGGAATTATTAATAATGACGAGTAAATTGCGATCCAAAAGTCCCGCCAGCTGTAGTTTTTGGCTGCGTCTATTAGTGCTTTGGAGCTGAAATCAGAACTGAAGTCCTGGCCTCCTTGGCCGTTTTGGTAGAATAAGCCGGATAGGAATAATTCGCCCATTAGCATCACTACGAACATTGTTAAGCGGTTAAAACGAGGGAAACTTTCGTTGTATTTCATCAAAATGCCAATTATCATGTGCTCGTCTAGGACCATTTCCTTCAAACTCGGCCTTTTCTTAGGCGGGTTTTGCTTGCTTTTCGCCTTTAAATCCCCTTCTGGGACATGCGTTTCGGTCACAGAGCGAGAAGTGACAGAAACATCAGCCTCAGCACTGCTAATATCCGCCTGAAGGGTGTCTCCCTGTGAAATCCCAGTGCCTTTGGCGGCTTTGGCCTGCAGTTGTTTGAGAAACAGGCTAGAAGTCTGCAGAGTGGAGACAGTGGGCTCCTGCACAGCCTTGCGCTGGTGGTCCATCAGGGCCTGGTTTCGACTTCTGCGGTCTAGAATAAGTGCATATATGCCAATTGCGATGTAAAAACACCAAAGAGCGGAACACACGTATATCCCTGCAGCGTTTTTCTCACTAAGGTTCCCCAAGTTCCCAATATTCACTAATTCGCCGAGATTGTTGTCTTCGCCAGTGTCAATTGCGGAGTTAATTCCTGCTGAAAAGACACTCAAATGGGTAGTGTTGCAAGTGATAGTGCGAGTGGTGGTGTTAACGCTGACAGCCACGACTCCGGCACTGCTCCAGGAGTTGTTGGCTGCGATGTAGTAGCTGCAAGTGACTTGCTGCAGAGTGGCGTTCTGGGGCAGGTCGGGGACGTGGATAGAGAAAGTAATGGGGGAGGAGAGGTTGGCCACTGTGAGGGACAGAGGCGGGGAGTCCGCTTCTCCTACAGCGGCCAAGTCGAGTTTGAGCACTGTGGAGTTGACAGAGCTGCCAGGCAGCGTGTAGGCAGCCAGCTGGTACACCGCTTCAGGCAGTAGTCCCGCCTCCAACGTCAAATTAGCAGGCAGACTAAAACTCGCATTGCCCTCTGATAGCCCCACTATCGCTCCGTTCAAATCCTCACTCCAGCGCATTTCCAGCCGAGCACTGATGCCCCCTTGCAGAATACTCACGCTTTCCCCAGGAATACTGTGCGCCATTATACTGTTCCCAATGCTTTCTATGGTGCCTTCCACCTCTTTCAGTCCCACTTCGCCCTCAGCGCTTCGATTCATAACCGAGCCGATAGACCCCAGCAACTTCCCTCCGAAGTCCGAGTCAATGTTCTGACTCGATGCAGTCAAAAGTGACACTAGTGACAAAGTGCTTTTCCGAGCCTCTGCCTTGACCTCTCCCAGCGAGGCACTGAAGACCTGCAGACAGTCCGCTGTACTGTCGTAGTCGGAAGCGGGGTCCAGGGCGGAGTACCTGCTCAGTCCGTCCAGCACAGAGCTGTATGCGGAGGACAACTCGTCGGTTGTCAGGTTCGAAGACACCACTTTCGGCCCAATTGTCGTGCAAGTACTAGGGACAGACCCCACTCCTTCGCTGCCTACATTCAGCGCAGCAGTCAGAATAGACATCACTTCCGAACTGTTAAGAACTTGGGCAGTGACGTACACATCTGCTGCCACAGTGGCTGCAGTGTCGTATGCATCCCAAACGCTTAGAACCAGGGTCAAGCGGTTGGTGGGACTGGGCCCAGCGGGCAGGAGAGAGGAATAGGACTGAGACTCCCCTTTCGGCTTGATTTTCACGCTATTTCCTGCTACAGTATAAGCAATTGAGTAGGTCAGAGGCAGGTCGTCGTCCTCCCAATTCGCCGCTGAGAAGGCGAAAAGCGTGCCTAACTCTTGTCCACTCGGGGGAAGTATCGAGAAATCTCCATTAATTGGCGCGGAATTGGCGGAAATCAGCAGCGATGTGGCTATTTTCCTGCCTAAAAGCCCATACCCCACTTCGAACCCGAACTTATACGTCTGTCCAGCAGTCATTCCGCCTGCTCTAACTACCAAAGCAGTGTCTTCGATAGGGAAAAAGCCGGGAATTGCGCCTTGCTGCAAGGTCCACTTGTAAGTAATGCGGTTTCCGCTGTATTGCACACCTGCTAGGCAGCGAAATGGGGCGGAGGGACTCACTTTCCCGGCAGCACAGGTGAGAGATACGCTTGGAACCGGCTCTTCCAGCACTTCTAGGGTCAAATTCGCACTTTTCCACTTCTTCAGAACCGTCACATTTAGTGTTATTGTGAAAATTGACCCTGGCGACATGGCGAAATGGGGGAAATGGAGCGAATTGTCCGCAACTGTTAGATTAGAACAAGGCTGAGAACGGTTAAAACAGACCCAGACAAGTGATTTGACAGTGTCTGGTAGACGGTCTAGGTCTGAAACCAGTGCAGTCAGGGAAACCGCCTTCCAACTCTCCACCGGCCCACTGACCCGACTCAAAGCCAAGCCTATCTCACTCTGAGTCATATTCACATACAGGTCCAAATACCCTGCCAACTGCGTCTTCGTCTCAGTCACATTCACTCGGAAGACAAACATCCGCCCGGGGACTAGACTGTACTGAGGGATGCTCAGGGTGTTAGGCATTGAGGTGCCCATTTGGACTCCGGTTAAGTCCACATCTCCCACAGGGTCAGTTCGGAAACAGGTCCATATGTATTGGAATAGGGAACTGGCGGGGAGCTGGGTAAGGTCTGGGAGTACTGTGAAGGACCGGGCCAGGGCTCTGGTCATGGTGACGGACTGGGGAGTGGTGAAGGACAGGCGCAGCAGAGTGCCAGAGCTGACAAGCACCATGACGGACTGGGAGGAGGGCTGTTCCAGGTAGTTCTTCACTGTTAAAGTAACTGTGAGGGTGGTGGGGAGCAGGTCGGAGGCTTTGATTCGTAGTATTGACTTGCCTGCGTAGAAGATATCTGAGGAATAGGCAGAAAGCGTGGGAATGTCAGTTTCACTGCTAATTTTCCACTGGTATGTCCCAGGTCTGTTGAGAAACCCGCTCGAAGAGGACCCGTCCAGCACCAAATCCTCACCATTATCCACTGAAAACTGCCCCGGAGCCTTTAACTTCGCCTTGCTGGGTAATAAAGGATACACGAAAGTAGTCAAATTCTGCATTTCCATCTCCGGAACAGTGCTACAATCACTCACATTCGTAACAAATGAAGCCGGCAGGAAGGCAAGCAGCCTACTCGCCAGAATAGTCGCATTAGCACCGAACGTCACGCTGAGAAAAGAGGAATTGAGGAAGTGGCACTGAGGCTTAACACCTAGCAGTGCTAAGGAACTGCTGTTGAAGGTGCTGCGGCAGTGTGCGGGGTGCAGGGTGGTGTTGACATACCCACTGAAAGCGATTTCTAGACCCAAATAGTCGCTGCGGAACTGAACAGCTGTGATGTTTCGCGAGGTTAAAAAGACGGGACACACTTCACAGTCGCCCCACTCATCCCCACACCCGCAGCCTCCCTTGGTGCTATAGTCCACCACTGTGTGTTTGAAGTACTTGCAGTGGCAAAGTCCGTCTCGCCAGCGGATAGCGCCACTGCCACAGGCTTGACAAGCCGTATAATTCGCATATGTCTGGCATAGAGAGTCCTCATTAAGAACACAATCAGACGGGCGAAAGCAGCCATAAGGACAATTCGAGTGACAGCCCGACCCAGCACTAGTATACAGGTAACCCGCGGAGGCTACAGGACCTATAGAGACTGGGAATTGGCTCAGGGCTGTGGGGTAGAAAGTCACACCAGCTATATATCCCTGGTAGTAGTTGGAATAGCTGTTCCCGTCATACATTGCGCCTAGTGTCATAACGCTCGGGTGACTGTCGAAAAAGAAGCCTGGGCCTGTGCAAGTGTTTTGCAGTTGGAAATCTATATACAACTTGAGGGAAATGGTCCCTCCTTCGCCTATCAGAGTGTAGCCCATGTGGTGCCAGTTGGAATTCAAAGGAGCGTTCATAGTGGCTGAGCAGCTCTGTATTCCGCCTGTGGGAGTGTATCTGACAGTCCAGACAGAAGGGTAATTGTGACTGTCTAGATAGAGACGTAGGAGTTCTCGAGTGTATTCAGTGTAATACTTGGAAATCAGCACTCCGGGACTAGAGACTTTCACCCACAAGCCAATAGAGTGGGAAGGCCGCAGCATAATTGTATCAAATCCACTAGGAAACGCACCAAACCGGCCATAAGCCTGTCCTCGAAAGTACAACCCTCTGTCCTGTATCAAGTACGGATCATAGGAGTCATAGGCCGGGAAATACTGATTGCCAGACCCTAGCGCTATGTAGGTTTCCTTCCCTTGACTCCACTGTGAGTTGTTGAAGTGGGTGAAGTTGAAATCGAGCATCGTTTGATTGGCAGCCACACAACTGCCACTAGTGGAATTCGCTGTAGTGCCCATAGGACACGCATTCACACATATCCCTTCCATTAGGTAGTACTTAGCCTGGGGACAGGAGCCGCAGTGGTTAATATCGGGGCCGCTGCAAGTGCGACACCAGCTATTGCAGTCTTCATTCTGCCCGAATTTATTACTAGGGGTAGTGCCGAGACAGCCCATATAGGCACATTCGTCTATGGTGAAGTTGAATAGAGACAGAATTGCAGAGTCGGAAAGACCGTAATTGTATATAGACACGAAATACATATAACCCTTAAAGCCAGCTGAAAGCACTCCGGCAGTGTTCAATTTGCCTCCGATTTGCGTGACAAAACTGCTATAATCCAGCATCGGATTATCTCCGTAATACGGCGTATTAAGCTCATTAATTCCCACATGAATTCGTGTCCTTAGCTTATCGCTCTGTATCATAGGGTTGTAGTCTACCCATAGTACAACCTTTTGCCAGTAGTTCACTGTATAGCTACTTACAATATATCGACTCCGAGCAGGTATATGAACTCGATAAAGCCTTATAGGTGTAGCGGATTTCACTGTCTGCATATATTCCCAGTGTCCAGACATACTCATCGGAGTCACTTCGCTGCGCTATTAGAGTGCCTGCGGCTTCCGGATATATCCACAAGGCAACTGTAAAGCTAGAGCCCAGTCTCGGGTGCCCCTCCACTTGCAGCAGCTGACTCCCATCGAAGCGTAGTCCTTTCCCAGGGGCATAGTAAGGTTCCGCCCCATCCCAGCTGTTAGCCGCACTTCTACCTGCATATACCCTGCTTTGACTCCTGTAATCCGCCCAGTCTATACTCGGACTATTGAAGGTCAAGCCGAACACTTGCGTCTCATTCGCTTGGCAAGTGCCGCTGAAATCCACTTTGGTGAGGCCGGATGGACAGGTGGATAGGCAGAACAGCTGGTTTGGCTGGAGGTAGAAGCCGGAGGCACAGGAAGTGCAGTCGTACTGCGAACTGCTGCCAGCCGGACAGGTAGCGCAGTTGGAATGGCAGCTGAGGGTAGGGAGTGCCAGGAGAAAGAAAAGGAGAAGTCGGCAGGCCATTTAGATAACAGGGAAATGCGAGCTTGGGACAGTACTGCGCACTCGAAGGCCTTCAGAGAGGCGGGATTTAGGGCGATTTGCAGTTTTGGCTGATTACGCAGGGCTGAAAGGTATACATTTAGAGCGGATTTCTAGTTGATTGATTAGGATTACTGTGGGGACTAGACTGGAAGGTAGGGCGGAGCTGCAAATGGGACAATTGCTTCCAAACGCAGCTGAAAATACGTGAAATCTCGAAATTCGCCCTAAAGTGGCTTCATATTCATTCATCCTCCATATATGTAGAGTACATTCTCGCCCCAAACCTATGGGAACAGCCAAAGCCCAGAGCACATAGCAATTTACAGTGAAATATCGACCAATTAAGGCTATTTCCCTTAATTTCTCCGATAAAACAGCCTTATTTGCCAATGCTTCATACCTTCTTAACCAAATATCATGCTATTCCCACTCTATATCCAGCTGCACTCCCCCTAGCACTACATTGCAGTTACAGCCGTCTGGTCCACAGTACGTCTTTTATAGAAAAGAAAATGTCGAAGAGCGAAGCCTCAGCTCACTTCCGCGAAGGCTACTACCTCGACATCAAGCGTTCTGACAATACCTGGACCACAGGCGTGATCAAGAGTGTTGACCCGGTGAGAGGTTACAGTGTGCAGTTCGAAGACAGCGGCAAGGCTTTGCAGGTCTGGCTGGGAAAGGCGTCCGAGCGAATAGCGCCCTTTAGACAGGCTTCTGTAGGGAAGGAACTGAACTCAGTACTGAGAAAGCCGGGTGCTGCAGTGAGAGACGCAGTGGAGGAGGTGAAAACTGCACTGAACAAGAGAGAGGTCAGTCCCATGTCCCTCATCCAGACCTACCGCGGGGAACTCTTCTTTCGAGTATTGGAGTTGGTGGAGTTGCAGCCGCTGTCTGAAGCTGAGCGAGCTGCTTGGCAGGAGACTTTGGGACAGGTAGTGGACTTCTGTCTACTGTGGCTGCGGAGACAATGGCAGAGTACAGAGGTATGGGTGGGTCTATTGAAGAACAAAGAGGCCTATTTGGGCTCAGTGGAGAAAGCGGATGCGAGTTGCTGGCCGGAAGTGTTCGAAATGTTGGGAAAAGTGACTATGACCAAGATAGCTTCGAACTCCATTCCGAGAGGTTATCGACCTGAACAGCAGCCATATGCGATCTCCCAGAGAAAACAGCAAGAGGCGTTCGAACTCCTGTCCACTGGTTTGACTCAGAATATCATTCCTTTCCATATGCTGGGCAGCTACCCTCTCTGGGACCTTTTCCCGCTCTTCGATGCTACTACAGCCCAGCAACAATTCCTAGGGGCTTTGACAGTAGTAGTGAGCAGACCTCACCTAGAGCCCCGCTACTTCGACCTCTCTGCTCTCAGTACTCTCCTCACCAAGCTGACCTACACCCAAACTAGGCTGGGAATCAGACAAGATACAGGACTGGAAGGGATGGTGCTTGACATCGCCAAAGACTTGGGCAGGGACAGAGACCGACTAGAAACCCGGATTCTAAGCATTCGCGTCTATACACTGGCTATCGAGCGGAGCAAACAGCCCACTGGACTGCGGGGTGAGGACGTGGCTGAGGCTGTCCTTGAAGCCGTTCGTTCTCACCTATTTTCAGAGACGAATACTGAGGCAATTGCGCTGAGTTTCCCACTGCTAGCCTGCTTGGTGGACCAAGGCAGGCTTAGTCCTGAGGACTTTGCCAAGCTAATACGGCCGCAGGGACATGAATCAGTGCTCGCTGCCAAATTCCAACTAGCCATTAAGCTCGCTCCTACTCTGCCGTCGGACCTATTAGCGGCAGTTATTCAGCTTTGGACCCAACTTCCTCTCTCTCACAGTACCATATCAGCTATGAAGGAATTCACTATCCAGGCCAATATAGCGGAGTGGAAGGATCGCTGTTTCATACCGTTCTTCCAAGAGCAGCTTGTACAGGGAGGGCCAAACGCTGGAGAGGTCCTAACAGCCCTTATTGACATAGTGCAGCTGCCTGCCTTCTATAATATGCAGGGAGAAGTGCTGGCTGGACTGGCTAATGCACTGCAAAGCAGTGCTGAGGTGTTGTTTAGCTTCAGTGGTTTATTCCGAAAATGCGAAAAACAAGTAATTGAAGACTTTTTGACTCGCCAAAGTCCCAATTTACTGGACGACTTGGTTAAATTGGCTCTTCACCACGAGAAACTATGCTCAAAGGACTACCCATCGAGTGTGATTTTGAGCTCTGTGCTGGATATAGTGCTGGAAGTAGCCAAAAATAAGGGAGCCAACAGTCTTTCCATCACTCATCTCTCTAAATTGCAAAAATTACTGAGTGACAAAGCTTCCGATGAGCTCATAGAGCTATATTTCGAGTGGCTTTCTAAGGCAAATTACGACCCAGGAAGCAACTCTGACCTGACTGCCTACTGCATCGGCCTACTCGCTAATCCAGGAGACCTGCCTACCCATACACTGGAGCGAGCAGGCGGCCAGACCTTGGCTTTCTTCCAACAGGTCTTCGTGCTGTGCAATAGTCACTGTTTGGAGATGTCAGGAAACATAATTGTGGCAGTCAAGGAAATAACTGCAGGGCAGGAAATAGAGGGCTTGAATACGCTGTTTCAACTAGCCACGCAGACGCGGAGTGAAGCGGTTAGCGCCAGTGCCACAGCATTTATCACTACGCTGCTATTCAGGTCTCAGGCGGGACAGGCCAATTTAATCAACTTCTACTTCGATTTCGCTTTTGAAACCCTCAAACAGAACACATTAGTTAATGTACAACTGGGAGTACTGCGGTTTTTGATAGCTGTAGTGGAATGCTACGAAGAGTTGACTCGGCAAAGCTATAGTCCAGGCGGGCCGATCACTGTGTATACTCGCTACCGAGAAACAGTGCAAACGTGGAGTTTCCCACAAACTGCCAAACTGAGGGATGTGCGCAGAGCCGTAGGCTGTCCCTACCACAGTACAATCCTTCAGACCGGGCCGCATTGGTACTATTTCGTATTCGACGATACTGATTTGTCTCTTTTCGGAAACTCGATTCAGCTCGAAGTAGTGGAAGGACAGTACTACCAGCCTGTCAATCCTTTAGATGTGATTGCGGGGTGCTATGCTCACAATTTGGTGGAATGCTTGGACAGGTCGGACTTGCAGATAGCCGCTTGGACACTGCTGCGTAAAGTAGTTGCAGCGTCTCCTCAGCAATTCGTACTCTCCTTCAAAGGTCTGCAGGTACTGGTAGACCAGTGGCAGCAGACTTGCTCTCGACAGCTTCTACTCCTCTCAGTGCTGGAAGCCCAACCAGACCTCGCACTATGCACTTCCCTTTCCCTGTGGCTACTGGAGGCCTTGGGCGGGAGAGAAACTTACCTGAAAGAGCAGTTGGCCACACTACAAGCACCGCTCAGGTCTTCGTACTGCTGCAAACTGGTAGCTGTGGCTAGTGTGACTCCGCCTGCCTTCCCCCAGGAACAGGCTGATCGCATTCTCATGGGTCTTTTCCGACTTTACCACATCTATATCTTAGCAAACGCCTCTGAGTCTGCTCTGCCTCAGGAACCCTTCCTCTGGATTTCCCTAGTAAGCACTTGGGCCGGCTCTGGAAGCTGCAGTAACAAATCAGTCCTGAGCGACTTCCTCGCTAGCAGCGATATCATCAGATCCGTCTTCTTTACCACAGTGTCTCCACCTATTCAGCTCGAATTCGCTAAGGTGCTCTCGCAACTAGCAGCTGTGTTTCCTTCTGATGACATTGATAGATATCTGGTGAGCTGCCTGACACTGTGCTTGGAGGAGAAAGAGAGGGATACGCGGGCCTATTTTGGCTGTTTGAAGGAAGCGATGGATAGAGGGAGGTCTGATTCGTCGCATGTAGCGCCAAAAATAAAGGAAAATCTTGAGAAAATGAAAATATTGACAGTGTCGGAATCGACTTTGGAAGGGTATTTCCGAGTCCTGACGCAGGAAATATATACTGGGCGGCTAATCGGAACAGACAAACTGGCTTTACGACTAACAACTCACTTCCTTTTCCCGTCTCCCGACAACAAGTACCCTTTCTGCACCTCAATATCGACTCAAGAAGCCGGATTTTCACTTCTCGCCCAAATTTGCATTTCCTCCCCTCCAGCCCTATTGGGAGTTCTGCAGTCTTTATCCCGATTTCACTCCATTCGGACCTGGCGCAAGGCTAATCTCAAGTCCTGGGTCGTACCAGCGCAGGAAGAAAAGACCCTTCCGCCATTTGTGGGTCTGCGGAACTCTGGTGCTACCTGCTACCTCAACTCCACGCTGCAGCAGTTCTTTATGCTGAGGCCATTTAGGGATGAAATCACAGTTATTCCCCACTTGCAGCCGGGAGTAACAGCGGAAGTAGCCAAATTGCTACTGAAATTGCAGTACAGTGCTAAGCCGTATGTCCAGACCAAGGGACTTTGTGGGGTGTATTTGAACTGGGACGGGGAGCCGATTAACCCCAGGGAGCAAATGGACGTAGAGGAGTTCCTAGGCGGACTCCTCACCAAGATGGAAGAGGAGCTACGGCCCGTTGGCTATGCGGACAAGGTCCAACGCACCTTCCAAAGCACCACCGTCAACACTATCCGCGGCCTTGCACCCTGCACCCACCAGTCTAAGCGGGACGAAACCCACTTCACCATCCCAATAGAGGTAAAAAACAAGCGATCTGTCCGAGAAAGTCTCGAAACTCTGATTCAAAAGGAAACTATGGAGGGCGATTCCGCCTATTCCTGTGAGCATTGTGGGTGCAAAGTGACTGCGGAGAAGTACCAACGCTTCCGAGATCTCCCTGAAGTGCTGGTATTGGCGCTGAGACGCTTTGAGTACAGTGTGGAGCTGGGCAGACGGAAGAAGATAAATGACTATTTCGAGTTTGAGGAGGAACTGGATATGGCGGCTTACATGGAAGGAGCAGACATAATGTCAATGAAAAGTCTCCGCAAATCTCCCAATACCTTATACAGCCTTACAGGCATAGTGCTGCATATAGGAGAGGCGGAGGCTGGGCATTACATCGCCCTGGCGAAGGAGGAAAACCGCTGGATTCAATTCAACGACACGCAGATAAGTGTCATAGAGGACAGGGAAAGGCGGGAAATGGCTGTGGGGCAGCAAGAGGGTCAGTTCGCTCAGACTTCCGCCTATTTGCTCATATACCAGAAGCAGACAAAAGTGCAATTTCAGTCTGTGCAGACTATTAGACAGCATCCAGGGAGTGAGGCGCTGACCATAGGAAAGAAAAATGAGACTTATTTAAGCAAAAAGAGCGTATTTCGCAGACAATATCTCAACTTTGTACTGACATTATTGACTGAATTGCCGCCTAATGAGGATTTATTGCGCTTTGCTATATCTGATTTCCTCACAATTCATAGCAGATGCCAGGTGACTGACTCCCCCCTGCTAATCGCTCTATATGACCGAATGCAGGCATTGGGCCATGTGCGGGAGTGGTTCGCCCACTCTTTGACCAGTGAAGCAGCCCTGAGGGAGTTTATTATCGAGTGTCCCCTTATACTTATACGTAAATTCCTGGCTTCTTTATTCCACCAAGCAGTGAAAAACGCCTCTACTGAGTTCTGTGCAGAGCTTTTACACCGTCTAGTAGTGACAGTGACCCACATAGAGCAGCCCCTATCTGATCGTTACGCAAGCTTATTCGAATTAATATACTCTCTAACTCGCCAGGACTTACTGGGTGTGGTAAATTGCGGCCTGCCGGATATGATAGTCGCTCAAATGCTTAAGCAGAGAGTAGCGCCGCAGGCTGCTTTACTAGATGCACCGGCGGAATGGGGGTTTAGCAAAGCTTTAGGGCAGATTAGTGCGGAAAACTCGGATCTTAAGCTGAATTACGCATTTCAATTGGCTATTTTGCATCGCTGTTTGTCGAAGTTGAAGCCGGATTTAGTGCGGCAAATAAGCTCGCAAGCGTTTATAAGAGAAGCAGTTTTGGGCGCTTCTAACAAATTCGGAGGGATAAAACTGGCCTCAATCTACACCACTTTGAGCCAAAAGCAGCCTACTTTGCTGGAGCAGTACCTGGACTGCTTGAAAACCTACTTCCAGACTAATGACTATGACCGGTACAGAGTGGCTATAGTGCAGACCAAGCGACTAATCGGTTCAAGTCCCAAACCTGAGGTGGTTAGTAAGGTGATGGGCATGCTTTTCCAGGCACTGGAGGGGAGCAAAGGCTTTGTACTGGCTTCTGCGACGCTTATTAGACTGATATACAAGTTATTAGTAAGAAAGTCAGAGGTTATGACGTGGTATCGAGCCTCAGCTGAGGCCAGTAGAGCGATAGAGGCCTGGGACCGCGAATATCGCCGCTTTAGTGGCGGCTCCACCAACCTTTCCGTGACTAAATCCCCCCAGTTCTACCAACCCAGCATTTACCAAGTCCTACCCGACTTCTCCTCCATCCTGCAAGTCTTTACCTCCAAGACCTTCCGTGCAAATGAGCAAGAGGAGGACTCAGATGCAGAGACGTATGAAATGATCTTGGAAGGCGGAGTGGAGATGCAGCTGACTGGGGTAGTGGTGAGAGTGCAGGTGGAGAAGGATATGGGTCTGATGGTGCAGGGGAGATATAGGGAGGGGGGACTGGAAAAGGTCAATTTCATTGCTACTGACGATGATCGTTTGATGCCTGACCACACCAAGATTCCCACCAGTTTCTAACTCTCCCTCTAGAATATGGACCTAAGGACATATCGGACAGATAAGGGCGTGGCGGGAGGCGTAGCAGTGGAAATGCTGCTAGCAGCGATAGAGCAGGGCGGAGAGGTGGAAGGACTGCTGGGCAGACTGTACTCCGCTTTCCCTATGGAGATAAAGGCTGCCTATTGGGAAATCCTCAAGCGGGCGGTTGGGACGGATATGCGGAAAGGCAGTCCAGCGACTACCACTCAGGTAGTATTGTCCCTCTACCCTAACACCCTTATATACGATTCTTCCGCCCTACTCCAAGTCCTAATAGAGTCAATCCACCCATCTGGCCTACCTACAGCTTCCCTGCTGGCCTACCGCTGTACTAAGGACCTGCAGCACTGCTGTCAGGAGCCTGCTTTAGCCACTTTCCGCCAAGCAGCTGCTGCAGCCTCCGATCCCTCGCCTATCTACGCCCTATTCGCCTTGATCCGCAATAAGAAGCGCTGGCTCGAAGGCAGGAATTTCCTATTCACCCACTCCCACAGCTATTCAGGCCTCTGCAGACTGCCTAAACCGCTCGCAGGCAGCATAGTCCAGTTCTGCCTCTGCTAGTGTAGACTTAGTCGCTTATAGGAAAGGCTTTCTTGGGTGGCTGTCTCTAGTATGGCTGAACTGGGCTACGGGTCGCTTGAGCTGGGACATAATTGCTATGATGAAGCAGTCACCGTGGACTGGAACGATATCCGACTCAGACTTCACGGACTCTCTATAAGCCGCAGTCGCGGCTCTTTGGAACTCGACCAGTTCTTCAAAGCCTTGGAGCGGAAAATCCTCGACTTCTCCGAGCGCTCCGCCAAGTGGGAGTCCGAAATCCGCCTCGAATTCGACTCTCTGCAAGCCGCAGTCTCAGTCAAGGACTACGACATGGCTCAAATGCTCCATCGATTAAGAGCCCTGGTCGAGAAGCTAGTGCGAGTATGCAAGTACTTGGAGGAAAACTGCGCAGGACTGAAGGAAACCTTCGAGAAGTTGATAACTGAAGGGATGGTCACGAGGTATGAACTCACGCAATTGACGCAGACGGAGTTGCCGCTGAGGGAATTGATGCAGTTGTTGGAAGTGTCTGTAAGGCTTATGTAGACTTTTAGAGTGTTGGAAGGACAGGTGCAGAACCTTTACCTCAAGCTAGCCAGGGACTGCTACGCTCCCGGCGCCCCGCTTTCCCAGTCTCTCCTGCACGAAGAATCCCTCCGTCTGCTAAAGTTCTCAATCCGCGACTTCACCCAGTGTCTGCAGACCGCTGTGGGATGGCGGGAATTGCAGCAGTACACCGACACTCCTGAGTACTCCTCTCTATCCGGACTTCTCCTAATGCTGGCTTTCATGCTTATCAACGGCCTGGACAACCACTACATGAGTGACTCGGTGTTTCCGGAGGTGTTCGTGGTGGGCGGGGTTGGGATGATCGTGGTGAGTGCAGGACTGAGCATGGCGACCAATAAGAGCTACAAAGGCGCCCTAATGGCAGTTACTATAGCCCAGGTAATCGGCGAAAGCCTGTTTATCATCGGAGGGAAAGCCCACTTACCGACTGTCCAATTCCTCAGCGAAGTCTTGATGCGGGCAGTGGATGTCCGCATTATCGTAATTCGCTACATTGCGGATACAGTGAACACTCGCAGACAGACGCATTGGATTGCTCTGTGTATGTGTGTGGAGGCGCTGGGAGTGGCTTTCAGCTTTATGCTGAGGATGTATGCGGGGTGGATTCAGGGAGTGCTGTGGCTTGCGATGCTGCTTTTGGTGCTTTGTAGCTTTGAAGATGTCAAGCGAGGCGTGAGTCCCCCCGCCAAGCACCAAGGCCGCTCTATGCGCGCCACCTGCGTCGTGATATGGATCCTCTTCCTCAGCAACTCCCTCGCAGAGGCCTTCTTCCCTCTGCGGCTCGTGCGGGAAATCACCGCTGATACGTGGCTGCTCTTCCTGGCTATATCCGGCCTGCTGCTGCTGTTTAGCTACGTGACTATGTATGTGAAGAATAGAATCTGTGTGTTGGTGGCCTTTGTGCTAGGCACTGGAAGTCTGGTGTTGCAGAGTGCGGGACTGCCGGGGTATCCGCAGTGGGTGGTTTTGCTCGCCATGCATTTGACCAATACCATATCGATAACCTTTTTAGTGAAGAAACTGCCCCTGAAGCAGACAGAGGGCTTTTGGAACTCTGGCTGGCTGGCAGTGCTACTGGTCCAACTCGGCGAACTAGCCATGTACCCGATAGATCTTTCCCTAGGATCGAAGGACACATACAGTCAGGAGATCGTATGGGCGGCCACAGGCCTAAGTCTGTTCACTTCCGTGGTGATTGTAGCCGCCTGGAAGACACTGGACTTCCAACTTAAAGCCAAATCTTTCTAGTTCGCAGCCTAATTCCCTCTCCCCTGCCCCCTTTACCTCCTAGTTACTACCCTGCAGCATTCTAACTAGCTGCATTTCCGTCCTTTCCATCAGCCCCTGCAGCTCCATGTCCACCATCAGTCCCCCCGCTCCGATATACAACCCTTCCAGTCTTCCTCGAATGCTCGCCACCGCCTGCTCCCACAGCAGCAGCTACATAGCCCTACCTTAGTCTGCATTTCCCCCACATGTTCCTCCTTTCCCTGTATCACTTCCATTAGTCTGCCCAAGCCTCCCTGGTCCGGGTCTCCTAGTAAGAGCGTATTCATCCTTTCTCCTTTGAGTATATCCAATTCCGCTTTAAGTGCATTGACCCGGCTATCGCCGGTTTCCACCTTCCCTGCTAACTCCGCTTGAAAGGCTTGCAAATACACCCAGTAGTCGATTACTTGGGGAATGCTGCTCACATGTGCGGCTCGACTTAGCTTTTCCGTGTGCCGTTCTAAGGATTGCAGGGACTCGAGCTGCTCCCGGGAGGACTCAATTAGGGATTCGGCCGCTTCGGCGCTTTTTTGGACGCTTTCGAGGCGTTTGGCTTCGGTTTCTAGGGACTTTATCTGCGATTCGATGGACTTTTGGTCCTTTTGCCTGGTCATAAACTCCGAAAACTCCGCTTTCCGCCTGAAAAACTGCAATCTTTCCTGCATCTTCGCACTATTATGCGCTTTTCTCTGCTTCAGCTCCTCCCCCTGCCGCTCCAACCCCACTTTCATCGACTTCGCTTCCATACTCGCCCTCAAAAAGTCCACTTCCACGTCGTGGCATCTAATTTTCACCTGCTGCAGTTCCTTTCTGAGTCTGTTTACAGGGTGCAGCAGGCTGGCTATGGCTTTGGAGGTCTCTCCGATCATGTGGTCCAGCACGTCAGTGTAGTCTTCTTCTTGTTCGCGGAGGTTCAGGGCTTGGAAGTATTTTTTGGTGATGCTGGAGGCGGTGGATTGGATGGGGGAAGTGTCGGCTTCTTTGTTTCTCAGCGTGGCCAACTCCTGCTCATACTGCCTCAGCAGGTGCTGTTTCCCCTTCCTCCTGCTATGCAGTGCGTTGTACGTCTTCAACTGCGCCACTACCTGCGTCTCCAAAGCCTGCAACTGGTCCTTTACACTTGCAGTGCGCTCCATCTCCATCACTCTGCTCAGCAGCAGGTCTCTGTGACTAGTGTAGAGCAGGTCGAAACTTGCTTTCACGTCTTCGCGCACTTGGGTGAGACGCTCTTGCACGCGCGCAGTACTGCTCGTCGACTTGTTCATCATGTAGCGACTGGAAGACAGCAGCGACGAGTCCTTCCTGCGTTCCAGACTGTGCGGAGCTGTAAGAGAGGGCAGCAGCAGGCGAGAGTGCTCATTTACCTGCGTCAGACTGAAGGTTTCTTCCCCCATATATGTGCCAAAGGCCTATTTCCCCGACTGCGGGACTTCTGTTGCGGAGCTGCTGCGCTGGGAAGTGCACAGACCTACGATCCGCCCATAATCGTTCTTAACGGTTTCGAGGGATTTCTTGACTCCTTCGAGCTCACACCACAGAGCTACGAACTCCTCTCTATGGCTTTCCCTGCTTTCCGCCTTATCCTCGCATGTATTTCCCTTGTCTGAGTTTTCCTTTGTGAGCGCTAATTCACTCCTCGGCCTGCCTCCAATCTCACTGAAAGCGAGTTTCCGGTGTCGGGAAATGCTCATTACTTCCAGCGTTTCCTGCATTGCCTGGGCGTTGTTGGTCTTCCGGCGAGCGGCGAGCGCCCTGACTTGCTGGCTGTAGGCCGGGAAGTCCTGCAGAAAGTGTAGGAACTCCTGGTCGCGGATGACGAGGAGTTCGCAAGGGGATTCAGCCAGGCAGGTGAATTCTCGCATAGTGGCTTCGAGGACCTCGATTTCGCCTATTAGGGTTCCTGGGAGGATCTGGCGGAAGCAGTAGCTGGATACGACGTAGTCCAGTCTGCCTCGGTTGAGGAAGTAGACGTAGTCTGCGAAGTCGCCTTCGTGGTAGAGCACTAGTCCTTCTTCCTTGTGCAGGTAGGACACCATGGCGAAGAGTCGATACATCACAGTCTGCGGAAGTCCTGTAATCCTCTTCAAACTGCGAAACGCTCCATTATACGATCGTTCATATACAAGTTCCCTCAAATCCGGGCTCAGCATGGACATGATTTCCTTCCTTTCCTCCGAACTCAAAGCCTGCGCCTCCGTGTCCTTCGCCACTTTGCTCAAAATCCGCTTCTTCAGTGCATAGCTGAGCTGCAAGTCCAGCGCCAAGGTCTCCATCTCCCCCATCTTTTCACTCACAATCTGCACACGAGTATCGCTGGCGGTCAGAGCGCTGACCACAGTGCCGACAATAGTACTGAACAGCAGAGTTCCGGCTATGAGCCAGAAGATGCAGAGTGCTCGTTCGTAGTTATTGATGGGAGTAATGTCTCCAAACCCAATAGTCGCGAAAATCTCAATAGTCCAGTATAGACACAAAAAGTAGATATTGTTGACATTCGAGTCCTGCAAGTTGTAGTTAGTCAGCCAATTTTGGGGGTTTGGGTTGATGACTGCGACGAAGTGCCAGAGACAGGCGGTGATGTGGCCGGCGATTAGGACGATAAAGACGCAGGCGATGAGGACGAGAGGGGCCTGGCGACTGCTGCTGTTGTCGCTTTTTAGGACGCTGCTGACCCACTTTTTGATGGTTTTCGAGCCGGTGATGCGTACTAATCGTCCGAGACGCAGCAATCTGAGCAGCTTATTACTCCCCGTGTTTCCCCCATCCCCCGACATTTCCCCAAATGGCAGAATCGACGCGACATCAATAATCAAAAACCCTCTCAAATAATTCAAAAAAATGCCTTTCCGCCCCACAATTTTAGCATGTCCCAGGACCACCCAAGTATTAAGCGTCAGCAAAATATCCAGGAAGAAGCATATATCCATACTCGTTTCCAGCCATTGGTGCGACGCATCATTCGGCTCCTCGCTTTGGAAGGACAGTCTGTAGGGAATGTACAGGAGACAGAAGAGCAGAAGCAGGGAAATGAATGCATCCCAAGCGACTTTCCAGAAAGCGTCAGGGTTGATGACCCACTTCGGACCCAGGTCGATAGTGCTGTTCTTGACTTCTAATCGACCCTTCGTAAGCAGACTATGCAGCCTTTTCCTGTACATTTGCCCTCGCGTGATAAGAACAGAGTGCACGCCGATGGCTTTGATTTCCTTGCTGACGTGCGTGAGTCGGAGGATGGCGATGATTTTGCGGACGATGTGGCGGAAGTGGGACTGGGCGGAGAGGTTGGAGATGGGGACGGAGAGGAGGTATTGGCGGAGACGGTGGGTGTAGAAGGAGTCTCGCTCGATTATGGTTTGGTCTTCTTCGGCTGGCTCAGTCACCACAGTGGAAATAGGCCTCGAGACAACAGGCTCGGCTATAAGTTCCTTCCGCTTCATATATTACTAAACTAAATTAGACCTTCGCAGAAACACTAAATTGGCCGCAGTAACCGCCGCAGCTACATAGAAGGGCAAACACCTGTCCATAGGGTAGGGCCTGGCCTCAGCTATGGACCAGCCTAGCAAGGCTCCAGCAGTCACAGGTCCAAAGGCTCGTATTAGTGCTACTAGCGATATACCCAGGCCATTGGCGGCTCCATACAGTTCTTGTGGGACTACAGAGTTGATTATTATGTTGATTGAAGTGATGCAGGAGCCGCTTGCTAGGCACCACAGAGGCGAGGCGAGCAGTATGCACGGCCAAACTAGAGCTGAGGGCAGGGAGGATATAAGTGGAACAAGCAGGAAATCAAGCATGACAAGGAATAGAGACAGACGAAGCACAGTGCTGGTCCCATAGCGCGTTATCAGCGGCCGTAGCGCTGTCGAAAGGAAGAGTATAAGCGCAATTGAGCCAGTGACCAGTACCACACTGACTTTCCACTCCTCCCTCCAGCCCAGGCCTCCGGAGTCAATGGCTGTTTTGCACCATAGGCCTAGCAGTTCTACGAACATTGAGCCGGTGTAGGCGCACAGGCTCCAGGTGAAAACTGCCGATAAAAAGGCACTGTTGGCACGCAGTTGGGAAAGCGGATGCGCAGGCGCTGTAGCAGAACCAAGGAGCGGAGACTCCTTCCGAGGGTCTTCCGCATACACACACACCACCAAGAAAGTCGCAACCGCCAGCATACAGCAACACGCACAAGGCAAAAGAAAGGGAAATCTATCGAAAATACCCATTCTGAGGCCTTCCGGCAGTCTCAAATTGGGCTCTGCCAGCAGTCCGCCCACACAGGGTCCCAACACACTTCCCAGCATAGAGTACTTGTTCAGACGCACAAAAGCCGCTGTGCGCTGATCTGCCTTTGTGCAGTCACTTAGCAGCGCTCTGGCCACGACGATTACGGAGTTGAATAGGCCGTTCTAGGTGAAATGTACGAGGAAACGGACGATGACTGCCCAGGTAAAGGACGGCAGTAGGCCGAATACAGCTGTTATTACCACAGTGGATAGGGTCCCTGCAAGGAGAACAGGCCTTCGGCCGACTTTGTCGCTGAGACTGCCGGCGAGAAAGGCACTTAAGATCTGTCCGACGGAGTAACTGGAGCCGAGGACTCCGCTGTGGTAGGCTACTGCGGAGTCCCGGGCTTCCTTGTCGCTAGGGAGTTGGTCTGCGATGAGGAATTCCACATAGTAGGGGAGAAAGGCAAAGATGTAAGTGAAGCAGGCAGAGTCACTGAAGGCACAGAGGTAGGCCACCCACAGACTTCCCTTGGACGAGGAATTGGTAGGGATTTCCACTTCGAATTCGTGCATATTTGCTACTTTCACCCACTGCAGGGCCATGTCACCACTGAGACTGTCAGCTTTCTGGGTGGTTTGCAGCTGGTATAGAAGGGGGAACCTGTTCAAAGGGTCAGGTACTAGCTATATCAGGTGTATTAAGGATATAGCTGCTATATAGGCATCTATAGCAAGAGACCTTGTTTCAGTCCCTCTGGTAAGGACTACATGTTGAGGAAAGAAGTACTGAATATACCAATAGAAGCAGCGAATATGCACGAGTTGGACGCAATTCGTCTAATTGGTGTTTTCCTCTTCAATTTCTGCATTCAATCAACTAAAAATCCCTTTCTTCGATAAGCAAAATAGTGCTGTTTTCTCTATTCCCACACTTCAACTTCTCCTTATTTCTCTTCCTTCCGCCTAATCCCTTCCAGTGGGAAGCCCCATCGATGGACATAATGGCAGGGCCGCCTACCAACTTCTCCGAGGCCTTAGACTTCTACCTGACCTGCTTTATCTGCCAGTGCAGCTTCAACTCCTCTAGTCGAAGACCCCTCGCCCTCTTCTGCGGACACACCTTCTGCAGCGCCTGCGTCCCGAACTTCAAAAAAGTCTTCGGACAACTCAACTGTCCAATTGACCATATCAACGAAGTGCGGGCGGCGGACGCAATCCCTACGAATATGCTGCTGTTAGCGCATGCGCAAAACGTGGAACTCGCCTGTCTGTACCACCCTCAGACCAGTGCGGATTTCCTTACTACTGAAGACTTTGAAGCGCTGTGTGAGACTTGCACTGCGCATTTCCCTGGGAAGCAGATTAGGGAGTTGAGGGATTTGGGCAATGTGGCGGAGGTGCTGGTGAGGAAAATCGAGGAGTTGAGTAGGAATGCGGGACTGATGCAGCGCTTGAATGCGTACCCGGCCTATGTGCAGCAGTTGCAGCGGTATAGGATGGTGGAGAACAAGGAGAAGATGAGGCTGGTCTATGTACTGCAGAATGTGGGGAAAGGGGTGGATCCTTTGGCTCGCAGAGAACTGCCTCCACTGCCACCTCCTCCGCCCCCTGTCTTCACCCACTTCCGACAGCTCCAGGACGGGTCCTGGGAAATAGACCGATTCAACCGGATTCTGCCCGCTGTGAACGCCGTGACACCTGATAGCAAGCAGTGGTGGATTTCCAACACGGGCCGGCAAGTAGACGGCGTCATTGTGATGGTGAACCGCAGAATTCAGCTGCTTGGCATAGGACTGTGCAAGGAAGTCGCTCCTACTCCCCAGACCAATATTGCCTTTCTCGAAGTCCTAAGAGGCGCCACTACCCAAAGTCCCTCAATGCTACGTCAATGCGTCAATACCGCCTACTCCGGCACTGACCCCCAGGTCCAACACCTCCCTTTCTCGAAGCCAATCCCCCTGTCGCCCGGCGAAAAGATCACAATTAAGGTAAAGCAGAACGGCAAAGGACTCTTTTTCGGCGATCCAGCCAATAGGAACGACCCCTTGCTAGGCCCAGAAGACATCATTTTCTCCTTTGACGACCCCAACTATGCCCAGCAAGACTTCCAAAATGGACAGAACAAGTGGGCGGGACCAATAGTCCGCCTATACTTCAAGCTATTATAGGCTAATTAGGGGCATTTTAGGCTATTTTGGTATGTTTATGGGCTTTTTAGTCGCTGTAATTGATATATGGAGAGTGATAACGACTCGCAGGAGAATACGAGTTGCCCGGAAGAGCGGCAAAAGAAGCTGGAGATGAATAGAGCGGCAGCTATGCGCAGTCGACTCAAAAAGAAGCAGGAAATCGATCGTTTGCGAGGCGTAGTAGCGAGACTAAGGGAAAAGCAGGGCCTACTGGGGGTAAAGACGGAGCAATACGAGAAACTGCTGCAGCAGGCCTACCGCGACAACGCCCTGATGAAGAACCACCTGGGACAGGTGGAGGCGGATACCCTCCAGCTCCTAGGACAGCTTCAGACCTTAGAGTCTACTAGGCCATAGTAGTCCTTTCGTACTCTTTGTGTGGCAGTCCACACAGTAGACTTCAGATTCACTGGAAATACACAGAGAAATAGAGGGTGTAAATAGTGTTTTCCCCTAATTCCCGCCGATCCTATCCCTAAATATGCACTTTTATGTATCCATAAGGACTGATTTTGACTAGTTTTAGGTCTGATTTGCAAGGACACGTCTAATATCCTCCAAGGCTCTAACCGTTTCCGGCTGAATCCTCTCTGTAGACAGCACCGGGAGAGGCGCCAGACCCACCGCAGTCTGCAGCAGGCGCACCGACGAAGCCACATCCCTCCAAGGGATTTGCAGGCTGTGCCTAGGCTCTGGGACGTACTTCCTTAGTAAGGGAATTGCGGCTTCGAGGGTAGTTTCAGTACCGATTTTGCAGGTTTCGAAGAATTCCATAGCTTCAGGGACTGCGGATTCCGGGATGAGTCCAGCTAGATTCACTCCTTCGCCCACAGTTTCCATGAACTCTTTCAATCCTTTTAGAGCGGCAATATGCACAGATTCATTGCTGCAAGCCAACAGCCCCGCCACCAGCTTCCCTATAGCGCCTATCAGCCTTTGCACTCCTTCGACCCTGCCGAGGCCAGGCAGCACACTGGCCAATTCCACCCACATCGGTACACTGGGCAGGGGGAGAGACGCCCCAATTAGGGCCAAAGCAGCCACTACAGCCTTGGCTTCTTGGTCCTTAATGGACTGGTCCTGCGGCAGTAGGTCCCTAATCCGGAGGTAAGACACCAAGGACGGGATTTGCTGACTAGGCAGACCTCTGCCCTGGTGCAGTCGCCACAGCTTCCCCACCATCGCGACCCACGCAGGAGCCACTTTCAGTAAGTCCGCAGGCAGTAGGTCTTTCCCATTGAGCAGTACTGCTCTGTGCAGGGTGGTATAGAGCTCGCAGGGACTGGCCTGCGAAACCCCTGCTAATAGCTTTTGGAAAGTCGAGTTGGATACTGGGAGATACTCAGTGAGTATGCTTAAAGGCAGGTATTCACGTCTGAGGGCGAGGTCTTCGAGGAATTGGTGGGATTCGTGGGGCTTGAGACTGGCGAGGAGCATTAGGGAGTAGCGGAGAGCGGAGTCTCTGGACTGGGTTTCGGCCTCGGAGCCGCCTCGGCAGCATGCTGCAGCCTTCAGTAGTTCTGCTTTGATCTGGACTGAAAAGCCCATACGACTACTATCGCTCTCCTGAGTCAGCACCGCCCGCAGACCAAAGACCCCATATAGAAAGGCGGGAAACGCCTGCTGTCTCAGCAACCCCGACACAAAGGCTTCCAGCGGCTCCATATCCGCACCCGCCCACTCCACCAGCAAGGGAAGAAGCTCCAAATAGGCCTGAAAGCGCAGCGCCAGCAGAGGCTGAAAGTCCCGCTCTGTGAGCATTCGCAGGGCGCCTGGCAGTCCTTGGAAGTCTGGATTAAGAGCCTTCAAAGGCTGGAAATCGCACTGGACCAGGGCCTGCCTCCACACTGAGTCCACATTCAGTTCCTCTCTTGTCATTATTCAGCACCGCGGAGGAGTTCTATCTATGTATCGCTACAGAAAGGACGATTTCGGCCTTTCCTAGTAGTAGTTTCTTTTGACCTACTCACAATGCGAATAGCTCGCTGTATCTACCCCCTCAATGTCCATTTCCTTATGCTTAGAAACCATGCTAGTCCGCACAGGCAGCTTCAGCGCCTCCTTCGCTCCCTCCCGCAGCACCGAAGACCGTCCCACGCTCTCCAGCGACAGTCTGCAGCGTCCCCGAGCCCGCAGCACTCTCTCCGACACCTGTCCAGACCCTTTGCGCAGCATGGATTCCTCGATCCTAAGGGAAAGTGCAGCAGCCCTAACTCCCAACCACTTCCTCAAAGCAGTTCTCGAGAACAAACTCAAAGTCCCAGAGGACAGACATAAAACTTCTCTGGTGAGGCCGAGCAGCAGTGCCTACAATGCGCTTTATTGTGGGTATAAGCTGGGCAGGCCGCAGCCTTTTCACGACCCTTCGAAGGTGTTTAGGGTCTTTCAGCAGAGCAAGCCTGCGCATTGCTCGACGTTGCAGCTGCCGAGGCCGAGGTCTTCCTGTCCGGGGCTTGGCAGGACTGCTGTGGTGCCGCTGGATTTGCGGGTTAGAGCTTTGGCTCACAGATATATGCGGAAGTATGAGTTTGACCCAGAGGCGATGCAGCAATTGAGACAATTATATGAATGTGTAAGACGCCGAGAGCCTCGCTTCGGCAGCTGCAGAGCCAACAGCGTCCTGCCACTAGGAGGCCAAATGCAGGCCGTGGTCGACTTCCTGCTCCGACACGAGAAGAAACTAGGAGTCCGAGAAGCACTCAAAGGGGAAACTCTCAGCAAATTCGAACGACTCTTACTACACTTGCAGAGAGACGTGTTTCTTTAACTAGGAGATTGAAGTGCGCTTTCGTCCACACTGGGAGAGCCAGGCTCGACAGTGTGTAGGTGGGTTAATAGACTTTCAATGATACCTCTGTTCGCTTGTTCTTCGAAGCTGAGTGGCGGATATATGTCATCAAGCATTTCTGAACGACGTTTGAGCACAGCCGCCAGCTTTGACACCGGAAATATGAAGAAATCCCTCAAGTTATTATCATGCAGCACCAACTCTTCATAGGAACGAAACCCCTTGGCTCTGTTGTGAAACATTATTGGCAGCGACTTTTCCATTTGCTCCTTCATCGCGTTACCATCCGCCAGGCAGAAAATCATAAGCACGTGGAAAACTGAGTACTTCTTAGGGTAGTGCTCCCGGACTTTGTTGAATAAGGAAAAGGCAGAGTGGAATTCTCGACTGACTACGTCTGAGAAGTAGGTAGAGCTGGGGGCGGAGGGCTGGAGGTCTGGTAGGGAGGAGGGCGGGTCGGGGGATTCGCGGACATGCAGAGTTAGGTCGAAATTGGTGTTGGGAGGACAGGACTGGATGACGGAGGGTAGGGGCCAGTCTGAGGGCTCGAGCTCTGGCTGAAAAGCATTAGTTTCCTGCAGCATCATCACTAGTCTCTGCAACTCTTCACAGGGTATTCTCAGCAAATACCCAGTCAAAAAGAACAAATGTATAGTCTGCCACAGTACTCGCAGCGCCAAGAACCCTTCCCACGCCACTCCCTCTGTATCGTCCCCACGCACCAAGTCACAAACGTGCTGAAACTGGTCCAAAGCCGCAGCTTGCATAGTGTCCAAGTCTCTAATGTACTGGCTCAGACGGGTCCGGGAAGGCTTGATCTGGCAGCAGTACTTCATCGCTAATTGCGACGCCCAGAATCGACTCGCCCTCGCAATAGCCACAGTGGCAGTTTCCTTATGCAGCGTTTCCTCCAGCGTACTTTGCACTCTTTGCAGAAAGACATGCGAGGCTGACACTGCATAGGAAGGCTGGTCGGACCCTTTGGAGGTGTACCTCACTTTCGGGTCCTGCCACTGCTCGGCTTCCAGTCCAGAGAGGAGGATCGAAAGCTCGTAGGTCAGTTTCGAGTCTAGAAGTTTCAGTAAAGCGCTTTGAGCTTTTTGCTGCTTCAAGTGGCAGACTACGTACATTTCCTCTGGAAGGGAGGCTTTGTTAGCGGAACGCAGGAGAGAGTACAGCTGTTCCATTCTGCTTCGCAGCACTACTAGACTGCATATGTCCAGAGCCAGGGCTTTTATAGGGTGGAGACGGTAGAGTTGCAGTTGCTTCTCACCTTCGTATAGACTTAACACGGAGTTTATCTGAGTCGCCAGGTTGCTGCAAAGAGTCCGCAACAGGCCTTCACTGGAGCAGGCTAAGAAAGCACTGTGGTCAATTGCTTCTATCAGACGCTTGAGGGCGGAAGTCACTCGCTTAGGCCAGCAGAACTCACTGCCTTGCAGTACTCTCGCGAGCTTGACTGCTGAGCCTTCTAGTTTGAATTCCGCCCACGCCAGCTCTTCCAAGGCAATCACTGCGAAATTGCGCTTCTCCCACTCTGTATCCACGAGCGCTAGTCTTGTGGTCACAGAGAGTTGGAAGCTGTCCATGAACTTGACCATAGGGGGTATCTCCTTTGCTGACAGTCTAACTCCCGGCTTGTCAGATGTCGACCGAGGAAAGACCAACTTCGTAGGGTTTGGGTACACGGCATCCGGGTTGTGCGTGGAAGAGTGCTGACTCGCCAGTACTTCCGAGTCACTGTCTTGACTTATGTCAGTGGGACTGATTTGAGACTTGATGCAAGTCACTGCACTGTCCAGACCTTCGATCATGGCTTCTGAAGCCTCGATGTCCAGGTCTTGTCCCTCGATAGCGATTTTCAGGTCGGGCGGCTCGCGAGTAGACTCAGCCACAAACTCTGCGAATTGACCTGCTAATAGCTCTGTCAAGTCCTCCATCCTCCCCATTGCTCCAGTCTCCAGCACTTCCGCAGTCTTCACAAATGCTCGTGCGAAGTTCACCTTTGTGACTGAGGTAGTCGCACTGACCACAGCTTGCAAGGCGTTCAGCTTCCTGCGTACTGCTCCGCACGCAGATGCGAACTCCGACAGGTCCAGTCCCTCTATCACTGGACGGAGGCCTTCAGCGAGGGAGAGGTCGAAGCATTGCCAAAGTTCGAGGGCGGATTCGCTGAGGAGGGGAAAGGCCAGGACTGCTTGTTGCCTTTCCACCCTGCTTTGAAGGAGACTCAAAACTCCGGGTATGTCAGTAGGAGGGTCGGGAGGGGGACGTAAGTCTGACTCTATGCGGGATTTCAGCAGTTCTTTAAGCTTGCTGAGTGGGAAAATGCTCAGCAGCTTCGGTAGCACTTCCGCTGTAATGTCCCCCTGTCCCTCCACCAGCCTTTTCACCTCATAGTACACTCGCCTATGCTGCTCCAGCAACTCACACAGATACGCCCCCAACTCCTGCGGGAACAGCAAGGCTCTATCAGTCGGCAGCGGAGCCTTCAACCCGTCATACACGAAGGTCTGCAAAGCCGCGAATTCTCTCACAAAGTCAAGGATTTGCCCGGCCTTTAGACGAGTTTCCACAGCCGCTAGCTTTTTCCCTAACATCTGCTGAGTATTGGGCTTCAGCTCCTTCAGTGTTTTGTACACTTCCTCGAGTGGCAATTTCGCCCCTGGCCTGAGCTTCTCCCTGCCCAGGTCCGAAGCCCGCTTCTGCTTGGTTTCTCTCTCCTCGTCCAAGCGCTGCGCGTAGGCGAGCACCTCACTGGCAGAGGCGGACAGCAGGGCGACTTCCTGCGGGGAGAAAATACTCATTGTTGCCGCGACTTAGCTAGGAGATGAAGACGTACTCGAGTGGGTGCTGGTCGGTGACCTTGGTCTTGCTGATGTCCACGAGGTGCGCTTCACGGGGGGCCACAGGCTGTCTCTTCAGGTCCAGTTTCTGCCCCGGATGAGCCTTCTTTTCCTGCTCGTTTTTATGCACTCTCTCGATGAACGCCTCCCTGCAACGACTGATCTGGACGTGTTCCACGCGGACGTTGATACGCTTGCGGACGATGCGGCTGCGAACGACCCTGTTGACAGTGACGCCAATGGCCCTCACACCCACGTTGAAGACTCTGCCAGTCTTGCCATGGTAGCTCTTGTAGGGCATGCCCATGGTTTGAGTGGGGTCAGCCTTGATGTCCACGTAGTCGCCACGGTGGAAGGTCGTAAGATAGCGGGAAATCGCAATTGTGCCGTGACGTCTGAAGCCCTTCGAGAAGAGATTCCTGGTCTTACGACGCTGTCCGTAGCTATGCGGCATTTTTATCCACTCAACCTACCCTGCTAGCTAGACTCGCAGTTCAGTCACTAAACTCGCTAGCGAGGGCTGCTCTTCACTCCGCACCTCCACCATACGGTCCCACAGCAGAATCTCGACGTACGCATCCAAAGCCGCATAGTGCATCTGTCTTTTCCTCAGCGGCCGCTTATCCCACCCCGACCTCTGCTCCGCCTTACACAACGGCCTACTCAAAAACCTCTGCGCGATGTCTTTCAGCCCTCCGCTGCCTTTGAACATCTTGCGATTAAGAGTGCCTAAATCTGCATAGGCAGTGACTGCGCCCTGATTAGTGACTACCTGGAAGCAGGCGAGCGTCGGACAGCTTTCCCTCAGTTTCCGCAAGTCTCCATCAAAGCTCATTCCCACTTTGACTATATGCGCATTGGCGAACAGAGTCGACAACTTCGAGTCGAGCAAGGAACTGTCGTGCAATTTTAGCATGTCAAGCAGAAAAGCGCCACTGCGAGTTGCGATTTGAAAGAGAGCCACAGGGGAGTCGTTGATGGAAATGAGCGGAGGTAGCCACTCACAGTCGAAACCCACTACGTCGGAGCTGTCCAGGTCTGCAGTCGCTAGGTCTTCTGTGTTGGATATTAGCACTACGGTGGCTGGGTCGAGGGGGTAGCGTAGAGCTGCGTGGTCTTCGGGACCGAAATCGTCTGGTGGCGGAATAGAAGTGGAGAGCTGTAAAGACTTGAGGGATTTCCGGGCTTTGGGACTGAGGGCGGGGAGCAAGCCAGGGTACTGCTGGAACAACTCCCCAGCTTGTTTGCGAATTTGTACTTTCGGGGAAAGCAACATGACATTAACCAGCATTCCCAGCATTTCCCTGTCAGTTTCGAGTATTTCCGCGAGTCGCCACAGTTCCAAGTCTCCATTATTCACAAAGTAGTAAACTGCATTTCTCTTGATTTTCGTGCAAATGTCCGGAAACCGCTCCTTCTCGAGCTTGTACTGCCGAATCAGCCGTCCAGCGACTTTCAGCATTTCCCCCTTGTTTAGCAAAGGCACCAATGTAGCCACCAAATCCGCACTCCCCTTGACTAACTCCTCTGCCAGAGTCCACTCCTCGTAGCTGACCAACACTAGCAAGGGAGTGGTTTCCGCTAAGAACTCTCGTTGCAGGCCGGTGAGACGGGCGAAGTGGACTGCTTCGGAGCGATGGGTGGATCGCCATTGCCGCACAGCGGCTTCCAGCAGCTCTCTGCCTCCCTTCGCCTTCTCTATCTCTTTGGAAAGCAGTCCTTTGCAGAGGACACTGACAGCCTTGGAGTCGATTAAGTGTAAAGACTCGCACAGCCAGGATAGCAGGGAAGGAGTGTCTAAGGCCACTTTGGACTGATGCAGGGCTGATAAGAGGGTGGTGCTGTAGCTGGAAGGCAGACCTGCTCTTTTCATCTCCACTAGGAGATGCTGCACGCATGTACTGACGTCTCCCGTCTCCGCGAGTTGTCCCAAGGCCTCTTGCAAGCTGACCAATAGAGCGGGGAACTGTGCAGGCGTAAAAGCAGACTTCAGCCAGGAGACTGCCTCATTGGCAGGTCTGCGCAGGTATGCCTGGACATTGTCCCCCTGCTGGGTCATTTTTGCACCCTGCATTCCCCGTCATAAAGCTGGCGTTCGCTTTGTAGAGACTAGAAGACTACCGGGCAGCGGCCATGGAAATTAACGCCTCTAAGCTGGGAAGGTAACGATTGGTTGCAATAATAATGCAGAATACCCCCTCAGGCAGTCTCGCCAGCTCTGAAGAGGAAACAGCCGTCTACCGCCCTTCACTGCCCTTCAAGTCGACAAGGGCCATTATCAACTGCGGCCTGCTGCCAGTCCACTCTTCCGACCTCACAGCTATCAAATGCCCTGTTAGGTCCATGAGGAAACGGAGGGAGTCCGCTCCATTGGACGACTCTCATGACTCCAATGACTCGCTATTGAGTGAGTTGGTGGACCTGATGAGTGTAAAGCCTGGCCCTGCGAAGAAAGGCCGGAGAGTTGTGTTGAAGGCGAGGTCCGCTGTGCATTCTCCTGATACAACGTATACTAATCCTGCGGCAGCGAGAAGTCCGAGAGAGGAGAGAGTGAGGAAAGCGGGGGGGAAGGCTGGATTCGTCTTGCTTAGTCCTCGACAGCGCTAAATGTGTGTTTGATAAATGTCGTGGAGCGGGTGGAGCTAACCCAGCTTCAGCCATAGTTCTGATGGTGTAGTCATTCTTTGAAATGAGGCACAGTCTGAGCGTCTCCTTCGTCTGTCCTTCCGCCCTCATCTACAGACCTCCGCCCTCCAAGGTTCATACTCGCTCAATGTCAAAGGATCTCTCGCAAGTCTTATTCGTCTCCAAGACCGTTAAGTCCCAAGCCAAGACACTGCTAAAGACCAATCCCAAGCAGCAGACAAAGGCTCTGCCGAGGCTGATGTCAGTGAAGGTGCACCTACAGCCACTGGCGCACAAGAGCAGGTGGGAAATCCGCGGCAACTCAGAAGCGGACATATCAGTGATGCACAGGCACGTAAGACTGCCACCGCTCGATTTCGAAAACACACAAGCAAGTCTGCCCTCTCCACTGAGGCCGTGGAGCGCAGCCCGTTCCAAACGTGCTAAGTGCGTAGTTGTCTAACATGCAGTGTGATCGATGGTGATAAATGGTGAAAGGGGCGAAGGCAGACAACCCCATGCGCGGCATTCAGATCGAGAAGGTGGTTCTAAACGTCTGCGTGGGTGAGTCTGGCGACAGACTGACTCGAGCCGCCAAGGTGCTGACTGACCTGACGGACCAGCAGCCAGTCTACTCCAAGGCCCGCTATACCATCAGGTCCTTCAGTGTTCGCAGAGGCGAGAAAATTGCAGTGCATGTGACAGTGCGCGGCGCTAAGGCTGAGGAAATCTTGGAAAAGGGACTCAAGGTCAAGGAGTATGAACTCAAGAAGGGCAACTTTTCGGACACTGGCAACTTCGGCTTTGGCATCCAGGAGCACATTGACCTGGGCATTAAGTACGACCCCAGCACGGGCATCTACGGCATGGATTTCTACGTCTCCCTCACCAGGGCAGGCAAGCGCATCAAGCTGAGACGCAGAGCCCCTGGCAAGATGGGCAAGTCGCACATGGTCACCAGAGAGGACGCCATGCAGTGGTTCCAACAGAAGTATGACGGCATCCTTCTAAACTAGGCTTCTAGGAAGTGCTCCCGACACTAGTGACTATCAGAGGGAATGGAAGCCAGGGAAACTGAAAAGGCAGGTGTCAACTGACCTATAGGGAGAGCAGGACTTAGAGCAGTGGACAAGACAGGCAGTCTCGCAGGCTGCTTCAATAGGTCCGGAGCAATTGCACTCCATTAAATCGGGACATGGTATCGTCCAAGTAGACCAAAGGCACTCCAAGTTTCGGAAAGCGGCACGTGAAGTCCCACACCCTGTGCAAGCGCTGCGGCAAGCGGGCGCTGCATGTGCAATCCGGGGAGTGCGCGTCCTGTGGCTACCCAGACGCCAAGATGCGCTTCTACAACTGGGGCAGGAAGATGCGGAGCAGACGTGGCCAGGGCACCGGACGCATGAGGTACCTCAAGACTGTTCCAAGACGCGCTAAGAACGGCTTCAGAGACGGACGCACGCCGCCTGCCCGCACCAAGCACGTTAAGAAGTAGATAAGCGCCGCACCTCTTCCAGCAGTCTGTGACTCAGAGTTAGTGCTTCTCCGAGGGCGGCTTTGGTGTGTGCGTGCAGATCTCGCTCCTGTGTGCATTTCTCGCAAGGCTGTCCTAGACGCATGGTGAGTTCTCGGTTTTCTGCTTGTAGCTCTCGCACTTGTCTTCGTAAGGCTTGTGGGTCTGGCCAGAGTCCGCAGTCTAAGTACTTATGTTGGAAGTTGGCGGGTGCTTTCACTGAGCCAATGCTCTGCACTCTGGAGAGTCGCTTCTCTTCGTCGGAAGCGGTGCTCACTACGCTGGGGTTGCACTCTGCACGCTCGCACATGTCTGGGGATGTGCTAAGATCTTCGTAAGTGTCCATTGCAATAGGAGTGGGATGTTATAATCTGGCCAGAGGGAGCGCTTTCGTCCTTAAGCCTGATAAAGTCGCAGAAACAAAGTATGAAAGTAACGGACTTTGATAGGAAGGACTGGAGAGGTATATTGGACTTCCAATAGGAATGTACTCACTAGTTACCTGCTGCCCTACGTGCGTATTCAGCCTGTTTGTAACCTATACAAATCCCAAGCTGCGGAATTGACATAGTACTTACAGAGGCACTGTAGGCAGCCCAAAGTACTCTCCGACTTCCCTTCTTTAGCTAACAACGCCTAACACCTAACTTCTCCGGCGGAACAACTCCACCTGAAATTCATCCTCTCGTCCACAGTGCTGGCAAGCCATCACCCCGTTCTGATTGCGACTCTTGCAGCCTCTGCACACCCACACGATCACTCCGTCCTTGCATCGACACCCGGGACACACCAAGACTTCGTCGGAGTTCACACGAAAACAAATCTTGCAGATATTATAGTTGTCTCCGGACAATACTCCGCAAGTCGGACATTCGGCTGTCGGCTCTGATCTTTGGCAGAATGGACAAATTGACACCAAAGTGGGTCGTGGCTGGATTATCGCTTCTGTCTTGGCCTTGGGCTTTGGAGCGCGTTCATACTTCTCTTGGATGACTGCGAGGCGCCCAGCGTCTTGCTGCTCGCTATTGAAAGTGAGCGACTTCGTGCGGAACTTGTCCAGGCGCGCCTTGCGATGTTGGAGTTGCTGCTGAATTCGCACTACTGCAGCTTCCAACTGAGAAGTGTGGCTTTCAGAAGCAGGTTTCTGCAGCATCTCTCGTAGACTCTGCAACTCTCCCACCACTTCCTCCAGCACTTCCCCAATCGCTTGCTGTCCGTGCAAGTCACAGAAGGCCTGGTGTCTGTGGACATTCGTGCACTTCGAGCAAATGATGTGCTCGCAGCTGAGTAGGAGGAAATGAGAGAGTTGCAGCAAGGGAGTACCGCAGTGCAGACAGACTGGCAATCCCTGCAGACAAGCTGGCAAGTCAGTAGACATTATAGCTAGTCGAGCGGCCATTCGACCATGTCGACAGTAGTCGAAGTCCTTTGCAGTTGAGACGATCTTCTGGTTCTTCCGGCAGAGTTGGTGTTTCTCTCAGTGTGAACTCGCTGCAGGGCAGTGCGCAGGCCGTAGCCACAGCCTTTGAGCACGTCCCAGCCTTTGCTGTGCACGTTCTGAATGGAGTAGTGCTTGATGGTGTTGACGGAGCGCTGGTGCCGCTGGAAGTTGGGGTGGTCAGGCCTGTCTTGCTGAGAGGTCCAGCGCTTCCTCAGCCAGCGGTGAGTCATAGCAACTTTGTCCACTGTTATGCGGAAGCGGGGACACTCATAGGCGAGGTGGGAGCCGGCACCACACAGATAGCACGCCAGTCCCAAGGCTGAGAAATCCCTGGCTTGCAGACGGTCACAAATCTCTTGAAATGTGTACTTTGCACTGGGGATGATATCCAGCAGTCCTTGCAGCGTCTCTCGCTTGACTACCAAAGCCTCTGAAAACTGCAGACAGCGAGCCGACGCAGTACGAAACCCTCCAGACAGAAACGCCAATTCTCCGAAGTGCTTACCCGGCTGAAGCAGGTGGAAAGTATGTGCAGACGCCTTGTGAAAAAGCTCCACAAGGCCTTTTTCCAGGAAGTACAGTCGAGAGCCAGGCTGGTTGCTTTCAAATATGATGTCGTCTTGCGCGAATAGTTCGGGCTGCACGCCTCTGGCGAGTTGGCTGATGAAGCCTCGGTCGAACTTGCTGAACATTGGGACTCGCTGCAGGGCGAGGCCGAAGATGTGTTCGCTGATTTCGTTCTTGAGGGGTTCGGAAAAGCCCTGAAGGAGACGTGTGTCCAGCACCTTCCTGCGCTTACGGCTATCCCAGACATACTCCACATAGCGCAAAGCTCGATAAGACACATCCGTCGGCACCTCCGCCCTCCTAAGGTACCTTGTGACATCCATCACCACATCTTTCTGCCGACTGGACTCCATTTCCATCAGCGAAATCACTCCTCCGATTTTGCCGATTAGGTAGGAAAAGACCCCAGCGGACAACCCCATCACGACTATACCCAGTAGACGCTCCAAGCGAGTCAGAGGAACGATATCCCCGTATCCTGTGGTAGTGAGCGTAGTGACTGCCCAGTACAGTGCACTCACGTATTTGTCACTATGGCCTGAAGATAGCAGATTGAAGGCTCCCACCCAACTGTCCACCTCCTCCCCAGTCTGCGCCACTGCATAGAAAGCGCACGCCACCCAGTGCGCCAAGCAAGTCATGAGCAGACACAAAGAAACCGCAGCAAACAAAATTGACAGTTTGCTGCTCAGTTGTTGTTCCACCGCCGCTAGATGTTGTCGCATCTTTGCCATCTTCATGAGTCGAAGTCCTCTTAGCAGTCTAGCGATGCGCATGAGTTTGAGGACCGAGGGAGTTTTCGTCTCTGCAGATGCGGACTCGAAAGGACTGTTAAGCAGCCAAGTGTAGGGGAAGGAAGAGAGGATGTCAGGGAGCAGCCAAGTGTGCAGGTAGCGCAGACATATGGCTTTGCGGCTCTGGATCAGCATGCCCTTCCTGTAGAAGCTGGTGTTCGTAGTCACTAGCATGTCTCCGAGGAAGGCTACAGTGCATGTGAAGTCCAGTGCGAGGGTGGAAGGGGTGTCTTCTGCTTCGAAAGCGAGGAAGAAAGGCACGGATATGGCTTGGTATAGCACTGCTATGATCATCACGACGCCCCAACATAGAGCGAAGTTGTCGTCAGGGGCGAACACGCGTACTCCTTCCGAGTGCAGAGCACGAGTTTCACTAAAGGTCGGCGCAGCCTGGCGAGATTTCCTGAACAGCCCATCCGAGGCCTTCCGGTAAAGCACCAACTCGCGTAGATTTGCCGAAGACATTACCTAGCTAGACCCAGGAGAAAGCCGCGAATAGCCTCGAACAGCCTGCGAATCAAGTCCTTTTCAGGCACCAGCGCCCCTGGGTCTCCCAGCGCCACCAGCACTTTCCTCAGAAAAGACCCGCGTCCCAGGGACTCGGCGTAGTTGGTCCAGTCGTAGTCCTGGACGAGGTAGAGGGAAAGCGCGGCTACGAATAAAGATACAGCTGTCTGCATTTGCACAGGGGAGAGCCGGACTGAAAGCACTTGCAGGCCGAGAACCAGTCCCACGCTCAGCAGCAGACAGGACCGGACGATGAGTGCTGTGCCGAGCAACAGTCCTTCCAGCAGCAGCGACAAGAGGAAGAAAGCAGCACTGGATTTTGCTGTTTTGCTGAGGGAAAAGGTGCCGAAGCCCATGAGTGCGCCTCCCAGTCCCAAGCAGATTAGGAACTGACTTCCCACTAAAGCAATCCGAGAGCCGGACAGGGCTAGTACAGCCATTACCGAATTGCCTAGTTCAGGGTCCAGCAAAAGCCCTAAAGCCTTGCCATATGTCAGTAGTGCGAAAACCAAATAGCCTAAAGACAGTAGCCACAATTGTTCCTCTTCCGCAAGAACTACTAATAGCATTGTTAGTGCATAGCAGAAACAGAACTTGTAGAAAGCCCGGCCCCACTCTAACTTGCCATCGACCTGCACAGGCACAGCACTCACTCCTTGTGCGAATAGGAGGGCGGACCAAGAACTGAGCAGAGCAAGTAGGTAGCACACCCAGGTCCATAGCAAATCGGGGAAGAATTGTCGCATTTGGGGAGTGAAGAGGTCGTTTACTTGCTGTAGTGAGTAGTTGGCTACTAGGAAGAGCAGCACCAAAGGAGTCACCACAACCGCTCCCCGCAGCAACTCTTCCCGCTTCCACACAGCTGCCAGTTCGTCAGAAAGCCACTTGAGACTGAGATAGATGAGAGCGGCGCTAGGCACGTGAAAGCCAAGGAGTAGCAAAAGCACAGCGGCTGGTAGGCGAGCCCACAGGGCGAGAGTGGTATACTTCCCTTTCAACTCTTCAGGAAGGTCCATCATTCCTCTCCAAAGCAACAACGCTCCTGTGAGCAAGGCAAAGAGCTGAAAGTCGCAGGGAGACACATGCAGTTGGAAAGCCGCAGGACCCACTATGCAGGTGTAGAGCAGCATAAAGGCTCCACAGACTGCCAGAGCTAGAGGTCGAAGTCCGGGTCCAAGTCTCTCCACTAGACTTTCTGCTGTCATGTACACAGCTAGGAAGAAGGGCAATTGCACGAGTGCATATGAACTGCTGCGAGCCAAGAAGTAGCTGAATCCTAGGGAAACCCATTGCTGCGCCTTCGGCACTTCCGCTAAGGAGTGGTGTTCCAGTGCTTCGTAGTTCCCTTGCCCACAGCACGCGAAAGCCGCGACACTGCAGCAGCTCCAGGCCAAGTAGCAGAACAGCAGCAGTGCAGTGGCGAGGAGCGCCGAGCCCTGAACTTCGAGACTCGTCCCAGCACTGTAAAACCCAAGACTGAAGGCTCCATTCACCACAGCGCTGAAGCCCGGACGCCAGGTGAGGGTCCAGGAGAGCACATAGAGGTAGAGGAGGGTCAGAGCCACAGTGCCGAGGGAGCTGAGGAGCCAGGTAGTGCTAGAGTCTTGGGGAGTCTCTTCGCGGATGAGCTGAGCCTGTTCAGGCGTAAGCACTCCCGATCGAACCAGTTCCTCCAAAGTTCGCTCTGCAACCGCGAGTCCAAGCAGGACCCACTGCCACATTACAGTCTCCATTTCCGCACACCTAAGCACAGGCAGCTTACACTTTAGCGAGTCAATGTTCCATATCTACCTACCTCAGTGAGGCTACTGGAAAGGAGGCATGTAGCACCAAGGTGAGTAGAACATGCTCCAGTAGGCGAGTGTCATATCTTGAGCCGCCATGATTGCCATCTGCTGCATATATGCACGTACGTCGGGCTGCTGTGGAACTTGGCGCACTGGTTCCCGGGGTGCTGGCTCCTTGGGTTTTTGCTTTTTGGGCTTGGGAGACCGGTAGCAGCGGAGCTTGGTGGTTTCCAGGTTTTTTATCTGCAGGGAAGAAGTCAGACGCTCCCACTCTGAGTAATTCTTACTTTGTTTTTCCAGGCTCCACACAGCCCAAACATAGTTCGGCCTGCGGTTCAGCTTCAGTTCACGCTCCAGTTTCCTCAGCAGCACACTAAGCCGCCAACTAGACACTCCCTTGAAACTGATATTGTCCTGAAACTCCTTAAAGTTTTTGTTATCTGTGACTACGGCGCGGAAGTTCACATCGCTTTCTAGGGAATTTTCACTTCTTCCACTAGGCATGTAGTAGTTGGGCCGCTTTCTTAAGCGCTTGCTGGCTCGAGCAGCAGACGGGTCCGCTGCCATTTCCACATTGTCCATTATTATTACTATGCTTCATCATTGCCCCCGGCTTCCTTTTCCACTATCTCCGTCTGACGTGTCTTGTGGTTGTCCAATAGCAAAAATTGGCTTTTGCGAATGTTAATAGTCCTCCAGTGCTGCCACAGACCCATTGGCTGCCTGCATGCATCGTGTTGACCTCGAGGCGTGAGGCCTCTCCACAGCCACCATTTTCAGTTGCGCTCTAAGACAGCCGCAGAAGCTGGGCTCTTTGAGTGGCTTCCAGCGCTTACCAACTCCCTAGTCTGGCTTCCTGACCTTCCCTCGCAATAGTCTCCACTCAGACACTCAACTCCACATAGACGGAAAGAGGACTTTGTGAGTGGTTTGCACGGGCAGTACGAGCTGAGCACTGCGCAAGCCTGAAAGCCGCAGAGATAGCGTAATGGCGGCACCTCGGAAGTAGTAAGCCCTACACAGCGATCAGCTTTTCAAGATCGTCTTGATCGGCGATATGGGCGTAGGGAAGTCCTGCCTTCTTCTACGCTTCGCAGATGACACCTTCACAGAGAGTTACATTGCTACTATCGGCGTAGACTTTCGCTTCCGCACAGTGACAGTGGACGGGCAAAGGATCAAGCTGCAGATATGGGATACAGCAGGGCAGGAGCGCTTCCGTACGCTCACGAACGCCTATTACCGTGGGGCGGACGGAGTGATGCTTGTCTACGATGTGACCAACCAGGAGTCGTTTGACCACTTGGAGGACTGGATGGAGGAAGTGCAGAGGTTTGAGCAGCAGCGCACAGTCAAGTTGCTGGTGGGCAACAAAAGCGACCTATGTGGCCAGCACCGAGTCACTACTGACCAGCTCGCTCACAAAGCCTCTCTCCTCAAGGTGCAAGGGCTCGAGACCAGCGCCAAGAGTGCGTATCAAGTGGAGAGCGCCTTTGTACTGATGGCACAGCAACTACTGGAACGCCAAAGCTGCTTCCCTCCCAAGCCTCCCCGCGTAGTGCTGGCAGCAGAGCCTAAGCACTTGGACTGCTGCACCTAAGGCCGTTAGAAATGGCTGTTCTGCAGGACTCGCCGCTCCGGGCTAGTCAGCTGCGAGCATTGGAGCGCAGACAGGAATCCTCACTCAGCTTCGCAGTGGACCGGCTGAGACTCAGTGAAGACACCCATGAGAGAAACTTAGAACCTCTGCAAAGTCAAGCAGACTCTCTGCGGAGGCTGTTGGAAGTCACTGCTCAGACACACAGTCGAGACTTGATGCAGCTCAGAGAACAGATGCAGGCTAGACTGGAGACGGAGAGCAGAGTGCAGGAGAGTACGGTGAGGGCGGGACAGGCGCGTCTGGCGGAGGTGCAGCGGCAGTGGGCAGCGGAGAGAGACCGAGTGGCTCAGATGCGGCAGGAGTTGCTGGAACTAAGGCTTCGCAACGGAAGTGATATTGGCCGACGTCAGGAAGAGGACCGCACATTGAGGACCCAACTTGAGCGGCTCAAGCTAAATGTCATGGGAGCACTGCACTCTGAAATCTCAGCTGCCCAAGACAGCCTCGTACGCACAAGAGAGGAACACACTCGCAGACTTGCACTTCTGCAGGCTGCCCAGCAGCGAGAGATCAACTCAGTACAAGACCGAGCAGCTGTGGCGGACGCTCAGATGAATCGCTCTGAATTGGAAGGAATCGCCTTGCGACAGGATCTCCAGCGGGAGACAGAAAGCGGGGAGCGGGAGTTGGTCACTCTGCAGGGCTCTCTCAGAACTCTGCGCAGTGAGGCGAAGTCGCAGGCGGAAGAGCTGGACCGTCTCAGCAGAGCCCGAGACTCGGCTCTGGGCAGAGCGCGGGAACTGAGTGTGGAGGCCAGCAGACTCAAGCGGCAGCGACAGCACTTCAAGGCCTCAAGCCAACAACTGCGGTCGAGCAGTGTGAAGTTAGAGCGGCTGGTCTATGGCCGGCGTCCCTCTTAATATGTTTCGCAAAGCGACGAAGCGGCCTCGACTCAGTGAGTTGGATGAGCAGGGCGCTGCAGCTCCTGTGAAAGTCACCCACTCAGTGAGAACTCGCGGCACGCCGAATGACTGGAGCAGCCAGGCGACTTCCTGGGTGCAAGCCCACTCAGCAGAGCAAATCCAAAAGCTGAGAGATCAAGTTGTGGCGTTGGACCCGGAGAGAGTGAGTAGCTACGCTGCGGTGCTGGATCCGCGCTGCGACGCACAGGACTTTCAACTGAAGCAAGAACTGGAGACGCTTAGAGATGCGGAGGACGTATCGGACGATGAAACTGTGCGTGAGTGGACTGAAAGCCAGATGAAGGCTGGGAGTATCAGTCGAACTGAACTGCCAGCTGCTCCGATGCGAGAGGCGAATTTGGCAATTCTGCTCAATGACATTCAACGCATGACTCAGTCCGCAGCCCAGCAGCTAGCAGAGGAACAGCAAAGACTAGCCCAACTAGAGATGCTGCAGGCCCGCGCTCAACAGAAGGTAACGGCACTCACACACACTTCCCTGGGACAGACAGAGACATTCGTCCTGGTGGAAGAGTTCAAGGACTACTTGGAGGCGTTGCAGGAGTGCATGGCGACTTGCAGAGACGACATAGACCTGGCGATTGCCCGCATTCAGACTCAGGAGCAAATGAGTGCAAAGGCCCGTAGACACACTCGACTGTGCTCCTGGTGTCACAAGTGCCAAGAGACACTACCTCCCTGGCAATCTGAGGAAGTGACTGCGAGCCAGGTACCCGGACTGCAAGAACTCACATCTATCATTTTCTCGGAAGCAGCGGAGCAGTACTACGACTTGGGCCACATTATCAGAGCCTTCAACTCTCTCCGTCTTGCACTTCCGGAACTATGTGTGGAAATCGACTGCGAACGCTTACTGCGGGAGTGTGTTGTGGGACTGGCTCGGCTGGAAGCCTGGACCTGGTCGCCCTTCAAATCAGCCTGGGATCTGCAAGGACTTGGCTGGTATATGAAGTTAGAGACTTGGCCGGCTGTCAGACAGGCACTGGTCGAGGAAGTAGTGGAGGAGCGTTTGGACTTTCTGCTTCGGTGGGAAGTGGACATATACAGTTCTGCTGCAGTGAAGAAGGCGGTGAGGGGAGGGGAAGCGACCCGAAGACACCAAGCAGCAATACTGCCGGAAATGAAGGAAGCCGTGGAGGAGTTGGCAGTGCCCAGCACGTCCGAGGGAGCCGCTGTTATTGCAGGGGAACTGACCAGAGTGGTAGCGAATCTATCAGAACTCGCCCCTTTCCTCAGCGTGGAAAGCCTCCTGCGACACACCTTAGAAGTGTGGCTCGGCTGTGCGGAGCAGCTCCCAGACTCAGACGTCAGTCTCCTCTACAGGGAACTCCACCCTCACTTGAAGTCTCTGCCCTACCAACTATCACTACTTCGCCCTGTCCAGGCCTGGCTACGCTTCGAGCGCCCGCATGTTTTAGTTTAAATGAACCCCATGGACGAGCAGGTGCTCGAGCAACTGTGAGCTGCACACAGACGAAACAAGCGAGACCTACTCGAGCGCAGGCAGAAGATGAGTGAGGCGCACAGCACTCAAGCAAGTCTGCTGCAGAACAACACCCTGGAGCGGGAACTGATTTCTCTGCAGAAGGACAGACACAGGTACGAAGAGCGCAACCGGGAGTTGCTGAAGGACAGTCTGGACCGGCTCAATTCCTTCAATGAGCAGGTCGGAGGCGCAGGGCTGAAGCGCACTCGAGAAAGGCTGACAGAGGCGAAGAAGCAGTTCGGGTCGATGGTGGTTTCGCAGTACCCGCAGTGGGCTGCAGCCGCTGAAAACCCTGTGGAGTTCCAGCGGTCTATCTACGCTCGAGCTTTGGAGCTGGCGAAGAGTAGACAAGCGGAGGAGGAAATCGCACTGCGGCAGCAGACGCAGGCCCACCTAGACCTGTCCCGTACTCGGCAAGACTACTTGGAGTGGCTCAAAGCCAATCACTCACTGAGAGTGGAGAGGGAACGGCTTACAGCCCAGGCCTTGGCGGAGCATCAGCACTATAGCTCCAGTCTGGTTTCTTTGCAGCATGAAATGTACAGACAGGCTGATGCTGAGAATAGACTGCGGTTGACGGGGACTGTCAGTCCGATACGGATGGATGACTCGCGCCCTTTCACTGCGTCTGTCTTTGCCGACAGACCCACACCTGCTGACTCCCGTCCTGGCACTTCTCAAACTCCAGTTCCTCAGTCCTACACGCCTCTTCCTTCCTTCCCTACCCCTCCTCCATCCTCTCAGCCTCTCCCTCCAGTCCAACCCATACAACCACTCCCTTCCGTCCCAGTCACTCAGCCCAACATGCAGGCGTACCAACCAAATATACCAGTCCCTCAACCCTACATACCTGTGGCCCAACCATATGTACCAGTCTCTCAACCCTATGCACCTGTGTATCAGCCTCCGTCGACTTACATCCCGCAGCCAGTCCAGCCCGCAGCTCCCTACACCCAGCCTATGGAGCCGCCCAAAGCTCAGGTGATTGCGCCTCTGCCTGCACAAGTGGCGCAGCCTCTCCCTGTCGACCCCACACCTCACTATAAAGCCCCGCCCAAAGTGCTAATCACTAAGCCCAATCCTGAAGTACAAACAGTTCCAGAGAGTCAGCCTTCCGCTCCCAAGCCTACCCCCGCAGTCCAGCCGAAAACAGTGCCTCCAATTGTCTTGCCCAAAGCACAGACACCTGAGGTCCCGAAAGGTCAGGTCTTCTTCCCGCCTGACGCCCTCACTCCAGGAGAGGCAGAAAGCTCGGGCGAGCTGGCTGTGGAGACCATCGCTGCCTTCGGTAATCGCACGAAGCAGCCTCGAGTGCTGGAGCCTGAGTCTCGGACTAAGTTGGAAGGCAAGGCTACGATCAAGAGGGCGTCAGGGCCTCCAGTGGTAGAGAAAGCTGTGAGGGAGGTGAGTCTGGAGGAGTCCGAGGAGGAAATGCAAGTGGACATCTTCTCAGCAGAGCGCGGGCAGGAGGCTCTGAGCAGCGTCCCCATCATCTCCGCCAAACCTCGAGCAGTGGACCCGCGAGAAGAGTTGAAGACGCCCGACCCCCGCACTCTCAAGCCCAAGGTGCTAACAGTGGAAAGCGACCACGAGGACGCTGTTGAGATAGTGACGAAGAAGGACCCTAAAAAGGTGCCATCCCCTATGTTTTCCCCTGATAGCACCATGGGCGCGGGCATCCGAATGCCCTCACCCATATCCAGCACTTCCTCCCTGCCACTGGACAGGCCACAACTCAGCAAACCTGTCACCACAATTGTAGGGACACTCAAGCCTGCAGACCGTCTGCGTGTGTTAGCCGAACTCATCAAGAAGACAGAGGACTACTTCACTCGCTCGAAAGCCAAGTTCAACCCTGAAATACGCCCTGCAGAAGGCCGCTTAGATGAAGTGATCGGAGGAGTTTATGGAGGCCGGCTACCGATTGTGAGGGCTGTGGAGGACTACGTGAATGCAGTGGCAGTGATGGGGTACGACCTGCCCTACCCTTTCTTCCCGCCTGAAATTCTGAAGCGCAAAAAAGGCTTCAACGAGCCGGAACTACTCGATGTTATGGGTGAAGAAGCTCAAAACATCTACCTGCGCCTGCGAGATTTCTACCAAGAAGCAGTGCGTGAGGGCTGGATGTCGAAGGAACAGGCAGTGCAAAGTCTGAGCAGTACCATGCTGAACTACCGCACGTCCAAGAGCCAGCTGCAGCGTGCGCAGAATTTCGTGCTTGCTGCTCTGGACAACCGCGGCCGCACTGCCATGTCGGACCTCAACTCGAGCTTTGGAGATGACAAGTCGGTGGGACGCAGGGAACAGCGCAGTATATCTCCCCACCGTGTGGACGTGCGAGCCCCAAGTCCGCAAGACGGCCGCACGTACAAAAGCGTGAAGCAAGCCCTGAGCGTGAACGCCTCCAAGTCCAGCATCGACAACTTCAACGAACTGCAGGACACGGAATAATAGCATGGATGGCCAACTGCTCGCTAGCTCCCAGCACTGCTCTGCCTTCCTCGTCCAGCAGTCCACTGGCAGTGTTGTGCGGAAGCTGTTGTATTGCCAGTCATCAGATTTCCTGCAAGAGCTTAACATCCAATTGCAGCTGGCCAAAGCCGCGCCTGCTTGTTTCCCAGCAGTACTGAGATACAATACAGCTACGAAGGAAGTGATACTCGAGTACTGTGAGAGACAATTCGGCATGGACGCCTTCGAGTTGGTGCTGAAAGCACTGCAGGCTGTGAAAGCTATGCATGACCATCGCATAGTCCACTGCAATTTGAGTTCGAGAAGTCTGCTGCCGACAGGAAACGGGCTCAAGCTGACAGGCTTCAAGAAAGCGCGCTGTGTCAAGGGAGATAACACAGTGTTCAGACAGGATTTAGTGAGTTTGGGCAAGGCATTGTCATCGATGCTGGAAGAGCCTTTGCCTGGTGCAGTCCGCCACATAGTGGAGTGGCTAATGACATCCAACATGAGCGCTGGAGAGCTCGTGGATTTGATGGTGAAAGTCAACCCCGAACTCCCTCTCAGCCCCTCTCTCCAGGAAGCTCGCTGCACGCAGGTTTCCAACGCACTCGCTCGCTGCTGCAAAGACCAGCCTTTTCGCGAAGCTGAAGTGGTGCAGTGGTTGGAGCAGTTCTTTCGGGAGAAGCAGGTGAGTGGACTGATTTGCGTAGTAAAGTTGGAGCAGAGCGGAGTAACATGCAAAGGCTGTAATGAGAGACTAGCGGTACCAGAGCTGGCTTCCCTCCCCTGCGGACATCGTCTGTGCAGGCCCTGTGTGAGGAGACACCTAGGAGAGGATCCTCGCTGTCCTTGTGGCCAGCCCTTCAACATCAGTCACGAAGGAGTGAAGTCCTTTGTGGCCGCTCGGGACCAACCCTTGAGTCTGGTGAGTGCGAATTGTCCTTGTTGTAAGAGGCAGCAAAAGGTGAAGCGCGAAAAAGCCCAACACCAGTGTCCGTACTGTGGACGCTGCTTCTGTGCATGCTGTCTCCGGACCGAGCACTAGTGCACCATAAACATGGAAAAGGCCCGGTGCGCCTACAGCCGCGAGCACATCGCCACGTTCCAGTGCATGTGTTCGCAGCCTAACGTGCTGTTGTGCTCGGAATGCATGCTCCCGCACATGCGTGGTCCGGGCAACCACATGATGGCCCCTGTCACTGCTCTGGTGCCCTCTTCTCCCTCACTCCCCGTAGAGCCCAAAAGCTCGAACTGCGACACCTGCAATCGCCAAGCGGCCGAAGACTTCTGCTGCTGCAACTTCCCCGTGCCTTCCCTGTGCAAAGCCTGTCAGATGAAGCATATCCAGAAGAGTGGTTCCGAGGCTCACTACTTCCTGCCCATCGCTCTCAAATCGAAGGTCGCAAATCGCAAGGCCGCTGGACAGCTGTGTCTGTTCCTCGTGAACCTCAACACTGCAAAGACTCACTTACAGAGTATGACAGGTCGCATTACTGCTTGCCAGGAAGCGCTGCAGGAGCGACGTCGCCAGTTAGAGCAGGACCTGGCTCAGTGCGTAGAGACTCAGGTCCAAGAGCTAGAGACACTCAAAGAGACAATCAAGGCAGGCGCCAATCGCGGTGTGGAGCAAGCGAAGGAAACTCTGCTGGAAACAGTGCCCCCGGGAGGCGGACTGGCAAGTCTGTTATGGCACTGTGCGAGGGCGCAGGACTTCCGCAGTCTCGACCTGTTCCAGTTCGAAAGCGTGAGTCAGAAGGTGGACTTCATGAAGCCTTTGGGAGTGGGGTGGCGCAGCAAAGTGGACGCCTCTGGACAAGTGGCGGAAGCATTGATCTTCCAAAGTCGCTACCTCCCTACTGAACGGCTGATGTCGCGAGTTAGACGTCTGGTGCAGCTGTTGGCGAGACCCAGCCTGCCAGAGGGAGTGCTTGGGCAGTTCGAGGAGTTGCTTCGGCAGAAGTTGCTGCAGAGCGTTGGCATGGAGGATGACTTGCTGCAGCTGTGTGAGAACTTGGCCTTCTATGTGCAGGACGCAAAGCAAACGCCCCTCAAAGACGAACTACTGGCGAAGATTCTGGCTGCGCTCTTGCATAGTGGCCTCGATGACATCAGCGATAGCAACAGCCTCACGTACGTTCTGACCCGTCCTCAGCGGCTCGCACCAACTCTAGTGAACCTGCAGGTGCTAGTCGACTTGATCGGGCCCAGCGTAGCTCAGTTAGCCGAGGTGCGGAAGGACCATTTCCGAGTCTTCGACTGCACCTCTCAGACCTGGGGAGCACGTGTGAGTCTGTCTCGGTCAGTGAGAGTGGACGACACCTCCCGCTGCGCACTTCTTCGCAGCGGCAAGTTGTTCGTGACAGGCGGTAGCATGTACGTCGACCTGTTCTACGGCGAGGGCAAGCGCAACCACTTCGCAGACACTTACGACATTGACGTGGCTGTGGGGAGTGCTCGGAAGCTGAACAACATGGGGCAGAAGAGAAGTAACCATGCACTGCAGCCCTACTTCAACTTCGTGTATGTCTTCGGTGGCTCCAGCGACTCGCCTCTCCACGCCTGTGAAAAGTACTCGCTGAGTGCAGCTCTCTGGCTGCCGCTACCGGATATGCGCACTGCTCGGCACAGCTTCAGTCCTGCCCTCCACAACCACCTCTTTTACCTCTGCGGAGGTGACACAGTGGACTGCGAAGTGTTCGACCCTGTGGCTGAGTCGTTCTCCCCTCTCAGTACGCAACTGCCAGAGGCAGGGCCGGCCCGGGCCCTCGTAGCGGAGGGGCAACTGCTGGTGCTCACTTCTACAGGACTACTGCGTCGCTCTGTAGGCGAGGGCGACTTCCAGGAAGCCAAGCATGCGAAGTACAGTGTGAGTGGGTCGATGAGCAGTGTGGTGCTCACAGCTGCGGGTCTGTTTTTCGTGGCGGATGACCCCAAGGGCACGGTGAGACTGGTGGAGCCAGCCGCGGGCACCAAGTTGAAGGACTTCTGGTACCCAGAGTAGATTTCTTAGGCAGTTGGATGACCCTTACACGAACAGTTTTGCAGAGGTACAGTCGTCTTGACCTGAATTCTGGTAGTTGCGGGTTCAGCCTATAGCCCTTCCGAGATGTGCTTCTCTAAAATGGGCCAGCGCATGCAGGATTGTAAGTTCAGGCAGGGTCGAGCTAAAATGGTGAAACAGTTTCTCGCCCTTCTGCCTGCGAAATAAGCACTCCCACTTTATCTAAAGGCACAGTCTGCAGCAGCTCCGCAACCAGCATAGGCACATATAGGAGTAGATCAGGTGTAGCTGTGCGCTCCAGCGCATTCATCAGTCTCAGAGTGCAAGCAGCAGCTTGCTGTATGGAGCTCATCGTAGGTCGGATTCTTCTCCTTCCAACAGCATCCGCAGCAGGAGGTCCTTGAGAGTGGGGGAGTAGGGTAGTGGCTGCACATGCGTAAGAGCTACAGCGGTTCTACCCAGTTGGTACACATCCGTTTTATAAGGACTGTATTGAGTCACATGACCCATATAGACCCTTCTCTGCTGAGGACTCATATACGTCAAAGTATCTGCTACGGTTTTCGCTGCGGAGGTGTATTTCTTTTCGAAATAGCACCCAAAATCTCCCACTTTGTACTGTCCCTGCGAATCAAGGAAGATGTTTTCGGGCTTGATATCTCTGTGAGCGATTAGCTAAATGTCAGTCACCTTATCATGCGCGAAGCTGAGAGCACTGGCCATTTGCTCTAAGAAGTTCCACATTTCCTGTTCACTGCAGCGATTTGGTTTCTTTTGCCGCTGCTTCACTTCCTGCCACAAGTTGTTATCCGTGCCTCTAGGATGTGGTATACGAAGTATTGATTGGGAGTCCCCGATATCTAGGCGAATCTCCAGCACTTTACAGGAATGCGGATGGTCCACTCTCGCCTGCGTCAAGCCTACATTGAGTGCTTCATAAGTCTTTGTGAGAATTTGTCTTTATCTCGCAGAAGAAGAAACTCGTGTCGCTTCGCAACAATCGGTGCTCCGTTCCTAGCAGTTGAAAAGCCCTTGAAAAGCCGCACCGAGTTGTCGTCACTAATGTAGAAGGGCTGTGGCTCTAGGCTGTAATCCTCCATTATATAGCCTGACTGCAGCTCACTCTGCGTTCCACGTTTTCGTGCAGCCTGCACAATTCGACAGGTCACTTTCTGCAAACTAGCTTCTCCAGCAAGAAAACACACCGACACGGAGAGTGCACCGTCAATCTAGAGCACTTTACAGAGAAAAAGATATGAAAATGACCGACTACGATCTCGAGAAAAAGCCCTTTTGCACGAGTGAAGACACCTACGTCAGGCTCTTCCGAGGGTTTCCTCAGTAGAGTAGTTGGAAAGAGACACGATTTCTATCCCTTCATGCCGCACTACAGGCGTGAAAAAACGCCCTCAGATGATGCATGTTTGGTAGTCCTTCGTCGCCCACGGTTCTCTTCCATACGACGATTCTATGTGCATAGCGGCCGTTTAGCATGTCTGGCAGAAACTCCACTGCGCCGCTTTGCCGCTTTGCTGCCTTGCTGACCTTCCTATTCCTCACATTATCTATATATAGCCTCCGCACATGGCCACTCGACTTGAGTCGAGGATCGCCCATCTACTTCCAATATTCACCTGAATGGGCTCAGAGGGTACGCGAAATGAGTAAATCGTAAAGAGCGAAGTTGGCTCTGGGGACACCCTACAAAGACTGGGAAATGAGTCGAATAGGGACACACTTCTGCTAGGATATTGCGACTGAGACGGGAGAGGACCTGGACTCTTGCTTTGGTTCACATCAATAGTAGGCGTGGGTGCTGCTGGGCTGTTTGAACTGGCTTGCTGCCCATTTACGCAGACTGGGTGAAGGAATAGGAAATGAGGTGCAAAGCAGATGCGACAGGAGATGGGAGAAAGACACTGCATTACCGCCTAGTGCTCGGCAGATTTCCGAGCAGTCAAATCCCTCGCTTTTCCATAAATTCCAACGCGATTTTCGTCTATTACTTTGGGGCCGCCGGTAGTCTTACATAGTGTGGAATTATTGGCGGAAACACTGATAGACTGCGCTCCGCACTTTAGATATCGTCTTTGAGGGTTACTGCGGACAGAAAGTCTTCTCTTCATACGGAAAGTGTAGTTTGCGGAAAGCAAATCTATCAGCAACTGGTTGAGGAAGTCAGGGTGAAACTCTCAAATCTGAGTGAAACTGATGGAGTGCGGACTGCACGATATGACCTGGGTAGAGGGAAATTACGCCAGAGGAACTTGCACCTAAATAGTAAAACTCTTAAATATTGTTTGAGGGCCGCATTACAAATATCCTATTCACTGCTATCGCAATTGACATCCAAACAGTTGAGAAGGAGTAAAGGAAAAGACGTACTCACTGCACCAACAGCGCTTAATGCTCCCAGTGTTGGGAAGTGCTGTGCATATATTTGACTCCTTGATGTGAGCGACTGCCTCTGTGTGCCGGACTTGGGAGTAGGCTGGGCTGCTGACGTCTGCATTCTGGCGAAGCTGGTAAAGCGAAAGGGCAGCGAAAAAAGCTCTGCGCCTGCTTAGGAATTGGATTACCAAACTGTATTAGATTCCTTCTGTCCTTTTCGCTAATATAAGCGACAATCGCTATCTGGCAAATTATTCAAAGGTAAGCATATTGATTCTTCCTGTGAGGAAATTCATCCAAGCTACTTTCTGCTTTTCGGCAAGTACATTAGGAATAAGTAGTTGGGACAGAGTGGGGAAGTGGACCCCAGCAGAGGAATATGGAGGGGACAAATCGGAGGAAGGAGGCTGGATCTCAGTAGATCGTAAGACAAGCTTACTCTCATACGTACAATCCCTCTTTCCGTTTGAGTGGTCTACAGAGGATTTGTCCCAGTCGCCGCG